>Ga0209997_10000093_pt1 | contig 24838 bp, 21 predicted proteins | sample CR04metaG_FD_182079 | JGI IMG/M metagenome (GOLD analysis project Ga0209997, IMG submission 182079) | Deep subsurface microbial communities from Mariana Trench to uncover new lineages of life (NeLLi) - CR04 metaG (SPAdes) (version 2) | ecosystem: Environmental > Aquatic > Marine > Ocean trench...
TATCGAGAGTCTGCATCGTATTTATGAAAGTGAGTGCTACATTAGACTAGCTTTAGCTTGGCATAGCTCTGCAACAGTCTTTTGATTCCCAGGCCCGGAAATTGTACGGTGATCTTCAAATCATCGCCGGTCTCCTGAACTCCCAGAATTTTCCCGTAACCAAACTTCTCATGCACGATCCGGGCGCCGGAAACAAATTTGCTATTCGAGGACTTCCCTTTATGGGAGAGTTTGCTTAAGAACCCACGAACGCTTTCAGCCGAGTCGTAAGTTTTTATTCCAATATTTCCGGCACGCTTGCGCTGGAGGTATACTCCCGAACCAGAAGTGGGCTGGGCCGATTCGCGCACCGAGAACGGGTCTGAAGAGATGCTGATCAGATGTTCCGGAATCTCCTGTAAAAATCGGCTGGGATCATTCATTTCTTCCCCTTCCCGACCGAAGAATCGACGACGACGGGAATAGGTGAGGTGGATTTTCTTCTGGGCGCGGGTCAGCCCTACATAGCAGAGACGACGTTCCTCCTCCAGATCATCCTCAGCCACCGATCGACTGTGGGGAAAGAGCCCTTCTTCACAGCCGACCATAAAAACAATGGGAAACTCAAGGCCCTTGGCATTGTGTAAGGTCATCAGGCTGACCGAGGCCGATTCGTCGTAATCGTCCGCCTCGGAACGCAAAGCGGCATGGTCGAGGAATTCCTGAAGGGTGTCTCCTCGCTCAACATTCTCTCGAGCCAACATGATCAGCTCTTCCAGATTGAGAATCCGATTATGAGCGTCTTCCGAATCCTCGTTCTTGAATGCTGTGATCAAGCCGGCGGCCTCAATCGTCTTTTCCAACAATAAATGGAGAGGGAGTTCCAGAAAGTTCTGACAATGGTCGATGAGACTCAAAAAGGGCTGCAGCACCCGGTGAGCTCGACCCGGAAAGGTGTTCTCTTCCAGACCTTCGTTAAGGGCGCGCCACAGAGAGATTGTCTCCTCACGGGCTCTTTGATGAAGATGATCCAACGTTACTTGCCCGATCCCTCGTGGGGGCTGATTGATAATCCTCAAAAAGGATACGTTATCATCAGGATTGACCACGAGACGCAGGTAAGCGAGTGCATCCTTGATCTCTTTCCGGTGATAGAAACTGACTCCTCCAATCAGTTTGTAGGGAATCTTGAGGCGTCTCAAGGCTTCTTCGAATTGCCGGGATTGGAAATTGGTCCGATATAAAACAGCGATCCCCTTTTCTCCCTGCCGAAGGTACTCAGAGATCCTGTGTGATACATAGGCAGCCTCGGTTTTGGCGTTGGATGCCGCGAGAAGATCGATGAGGGGACCGGCTCGTTGATTCGTCCACAGGACCTTTCCCTTACGATTGACGTTGTTGGACACCAGGCTGCTGGCAGCGTCGAGAATGTTCTGGGTCGAACGGTAGTTTTGTTCGAGTTTGATGATTTTGGCACCGGGGAAATCCGCTTCAAAGCGGAGAATATTTTTAATGTCAGAGCCTCGAAAACCATAGATGGACTGGTCTTCGTCCCCGACAGCGGTAATGTTCTGGTGAACCTCGGTCAGATTTCGGATCAAATCATACTGAGGACGATTGGTATCCTGATACTCGTCAATCAGGATATGACGGTACCACTCCCCGTACTTCTGCCGCACCTCAGGGTTCCTGGTCAACAACCGCACGGTCAGCAGAAGGAGGTCGTCAAAGTCCATGGCGTTGGAGCCCTTGAGAAAGCGCTCATAGGCGCTGTAGATCAGAGAGATTTCCTGGCTGGCCAGATCGCGTGACTTTTTAGCGTATTCCTCGGGATCCCAGTTGTTGCTCTTGGCCCGACTGATGGCTGCCAGAGTCTTACGCATCGGCAACTGGCTATCGGTGAAATGGAGTTCTTCGTACACTGCTTTGAGGACTCTCTTCTGATCATCCCTGTCGCAAATGGTAAAGTCCTTGCCATAGTCAATCAGGTCGGCGTAGCGCCGTAGCACTCGGACACCGAAGGAATGAAATGTAGAAACGAGAGGGAAAGCCTCCAGATGGGTCAGCAGCTTTTCGACCCGATTGCGCATCTCTTCGGCGGCCTTGTTGGTGAAAGTCACCGCCAGGATTTGCTCAGGTCGGCAGATTCCCTGATCAATCAGATAAGCGATTTTGTAAGTGATAGTCCGGGTTTTCCCGCTTCCCGCCCCTGCCAGAACAAGCATGGGGCCTTCGGCCTGGGTCACGGCAAGTTTCTGATCTTCGTTCAAATGGGATAAGAAGTCTTTTTCTAAGGCCTGCATGGAATTGGTCCCTGACGATAACATGAAAGGACGACAGGGGAAATGGACAGGGTTAGCCGCGCTAATAGGGAAATCAAACAGGGATCTATGGGGTTCAATGAGCCCGGATGATGCATGGAGTCTTGTCACGAAGCGCCGTAGGGGCGAGACGGGGGCACCCGCTTGCGGGTCGCGCCGCACGGCTAGATCTGTGCCGACGTTGTAGGGTAGGGTGTGAGAGAAGTGCGCGGGGCGCGCGCTTTACCTGGTCACGCGCGCAATGAGCTCTTCAAGACCGGCCAATGAGCCATTGTGGCTCGACTTGTACAGCGTCTCCAAGTACTGTCGGCAGTGCTTGGCGTGGGGCGCGCCTTGCTGTACCGAGCCCTTGGCAAATGCCTCCATGGCCGAGTCCATCTGCCTCTGTTCCCATTGGCCCATTCCCATGTAGTAGTAGGCCTCGCCGTTAAGAGCCGGATCCTTGGATATGCTCAGTACTTTCCCGTAGTTAGAAATCGCAGCGTCCCAGCTCTTTCGTTCCGCGGCCTCGCGTCCAACGATCGTGTAAGCGGTGGCTCTTTCCGTGTTGAGATAATTGTTCCATTCGGCCTCGGGCGTCTGGGGGGGTCTTTCGGCAGCCTCCAGCCCCACAGTGGTCCGCTCCGCATATTCGGATGCTTTGGTCCACTCCTTACGGCCCGCATAAATCTTGGCGATGGCACTCAGGATCTGATAGCAATCTTTGGGAGCAAGTTCAGCGCAGGCTTTGTCCCCGTATTCCAGTTGCTTCTCTTCATTCTTCAACTGTCCAAAAGAGCTGGCCAGGACGAAAGCAAGACCAGCATTAGGTTTCTCAAGGTAGACTTTCTCGCCGTAGGTGGTCGCCGTGTCGAACTGCTGTAACTGGTAAGCGGAGATCGCAGTCATATACAGTGTGTTCAGTTCATCGGGTTTCAGAACAAGAAGTTTTTCACCGGCATCGAAAACCTTTCGCGACTGTCCTTGGTTTTGATATTCCTGCATTAACTGGAGATAACTCCCAATCGCATACTCGACCAAGGTTGATCTTGGATTGGTCTCGATGAATTCAATGATAGCGCCTTCTCTTTTGGTGAGATCAGCATTGATGGCAGTCTCGTAGGCTGCATACTCTTGAGTCGTGTACTGGGCCACGACAACAGTCTGGGCAATAGCCAGGACCAAAAGGGGCGTAAGGACATGGTTCCAAAGTGATCGGGCGCTCATTACGGTATTTGACCTCCTCCAAACGGTTTTCTTGGATGTAGTTCCCTGCGATGGGCGCGCGAAGCGCAAACCACAAAGAGAATCGAGGGAAGTTACCATAGTTTACTTACTACGATCAATCATCACAAGTAAATAATTTCAGAAATATCGCTACTCCACCGGATCGTGTTAGTAATAGGTCAGATGATTTTCCAAGGATAAGGTTGCTAAAGGACAGGACTCTTTTTCTATGGCCCAGAAGCTTCATCATACCCTCAAATCGATTCAATCCGCCCAGATCGATCCTCAGGACCGACTCTTCGCCATTTCTCTTCCTTGGTTTCCGCTGGACCCACTCCTACGGTCAGTCCGGGAAAACGGCATACTCTCTCCTCTTCACGTCCAACCCGTAGCACCCGGGCGATTCAGAATCATCATCGGGTTCCGCAGATTTGAGGCAGCCCGAGAGTTGGGATTTCAAGAGATTCCGTGCATCGTGAGAGAAGAAGAAAGTAAGCTTACCCTCTTGGTTCAGGCTCTGGAGGACAATCTGGTCACCCGTCCTTTTCATCTCCTTGAGAAGGCCCACCTCCTTTTGAAGTTGAGGGATGAGTTCGGACTCAGTGATCAGGTGTTGATGGATGACTTCATGTCGCTATTGGACATTCGGGTAGATCGGTTTCATCTCCAGCAATACTTGAGTCTGGCGCAGCTTCCCGAACCCTTGCAACGAGCGGTTCTTGATCCGCTGGAACCTGAAGTTGCCCTGAAGTTGTCGAGGTGGCAAAGTGAAGAACAGGAGTTTTTTCAAACCCTTGCATCAAAGTTTCGGCTGGGCAGAAACAAGCAAAAGCAGCTGTTCGCTTTGCTTGATGAACTAAGGGATTCAACAGCCCTGACTCCATCGGGACCCGGGACCAGGGTCTCCGTGCCCATTCTATGGCAACAAAGCGGTGCAGCCGAAATAGAGGAGGACGAACGTTTGTCACTTTCGGATCGGTTCGCCAAGGCGTTTGAAGTGCTCTATCGAGAGCGCTTCCCACGTCTTTCTAGCCATGAACAGGAGTATGAAAGACTCAAGTCTGCTTTGAAACTCCCCCCTCGGATTCAGTTTCATGCTCCTCGCTATTTTGAGGGTGAGAAAATAGATGTCTCCTTTGCCTTTCAAAGTAGTGACGAACTGTTTGAAACAGCCAAAAAATTAGAGGAAATAGCCCAAAGCGATGAAGTTAGAAAGATCCTGGAATTGTTGTAGAATGGTGGCCTGGACTGGGCTAGTAACACGATGAAGTCGTATAAGCCGGAAAAAATATTTGTGGAACGGGCGGTCCAGGATCTGCCCATCACCCGCAATGTGTTGGAGCGATTACCCGAGGTCCCCACGGAGTACATTGATTCACGGGAATCTTTACTCCAGGAGTCCCAACGGTGGAATCCAACCCTTGCGCGCACCAAGAAATCGTTGATTCTGGCGCAGTATAAGGGGTGTTTCTTTAAGCCTTGCCCCGGCAGCCGAGCCAGAGAAGGCCTAAAAAACGTCTGCTGCAACTACTTTGTGATTAACTATGCCAGTAACTGCCATATGGAGTGCAGCTACTGTTACCTGCAGTCGCATCTGAACTTTCCCTACATGACCGTATATGCAAACTGTGAAGATCTGCTCTCGGAGTTACAAGTGGTTTTCTCGGAAAGCCCTCATCGCTCCTTTCGCATTGGCACTGGAGAATTGGCCGACAGTCTGGCCCTGGATCTTCTGACTTCCTACAGTGTACCCCTGGTCGAATTTTTCGCAGGCCAGAAAAATGCGGTCCTGGAATTTAAGACGAAATCCAACTGCGTCGAAAACCTTTTGGATCTGGAACATGGAGGCAGAACGGTGGTGTCCTGGTCCATGAATCCCCGCTTTATTCAGGAGCGGGAGGAACACAAGACCGCTACCATCAGTGAGCGGCTGGAGGCAGCAGAACGGTGTGTTGAGGTTGGATATCCGGTTGCCTTTCACCTGGATCCCCTGATTTACTACGAGAGCTGGGAAGTGGACTATAAAGACCTGATCGCGGAAATTTTTGACAGAATCCCCACCTCGTCGATTTCCTGGATCTCCATGGGGTCCCTCCGTATGACGGGACCGTTGAAGGAGATGATGCGCAAGCGTTTCCCAAGTAGTTTCCTGCCCCTGGGGGAATTGGTGCCCAGCGAAGACGGCAAGATGCGCTACTTCAAGCCGATTCGGGTGGGCATGTACCGTCAAGTGCTGGGTTGGATTAAAGACCAGAATCCAACCCTTCCCGTGTACGCCTGCATGGAAAGTCCCGAGGTTTGGAGAAAAGTCTTCCAAAGCACTCCTTCAGAGGAAGAGCTGGGCCGGGAGATCCTTCATTCTCTCGTATGATTTCGTGCTGTGGTGCTGTGGTGCTGCGCGCTTCGCGCGTGTGAATTCGTGCGGTCGTGCTTCTTAGGTTCGTAAGGGTAAAGCAGTCAGAGCCGTACGCCCCTACTGGCCTTAATCAAGATCAAGTGGGGTTTTGCAACCAAGCCGACACCACAGCACCACAGCACGACGTCACGAAGTGACGACAGCACGAGGCCCAGAGTATGCATACTCCGGGCTATGGCTTAGCCAGGAAACGAATACCATGAAAGGCTATTTCGGCGTTCTGAGCCAGCCAATGGGGGGGGATATCTTCGACGTAGAGGGTGAATACTCGCTTCTCAAAGGTTTGTATGGGCGGGGTATAAGGGCCGGGTCGGAGGGGAATTCGAATGACGCTTGAGATCAGTTTGTCGTAATTGAAGAAGCTCAGTTCCACCTCAACAACGTCCACCGTCCTCTCCCCGTTATTCTCAATGATCGCTGAGAAAATCACCAACCGGTTTCCGGAGAGACTCTTGCTCATTTGGACCTTCGGACTTTCCAGGTCCATGTATTTTCCGTACCAGTCATAATCGGGATCCCCGGCATGAAGAATTCCGGTGAGGGGAACTTCCTCCCGGACCCCCTGTTGCAGGAGAAACACCAGCAATCCCGTGGTGGCCACAAAAAGGACAACGGAGATGACGATAATTCGCCAAAAGTGGGGGGATCGAGGCTTGTCCTCTGATTCGAACACGGTTTCTGAGAAAAACTACCTTTTTTTTCTGTGGGTTCTCATTGGGTCAGTACAAAATGAGCTCTTCGGTTGAGTCTCCATCCTTCTTCCGTCTGGCGGAGATCAAAAGGGCGTTCCTCTCCAAGGGCCAGGGCCTTCACCCGTGAAAGGTCAATCCCCTGTCGGGCCAGATAGGCCAGGACGGCTTGGGCCCTGGTATCCCCAAGCGCCAGGTTGTACTCTTCCGTGCCTCGTTGATCACAATGTCCCTCGATGAGAAAGCGAATGCCCAGGTTCTCAGGTCGTGTCAACCAGTCAGCGTTCCCGTCTAAAATCAAGCTTGCCTCCTCGCTGAGCACGGCGCTGTCGTATGAAAAAAAGACCGGTTTCACAAAGTAATCAAATTGCTCTTCCAAGGGAAGGTCTTTCAGGTCATCCATCGACAAGGTTTCATCCTTGAAGACCTCAACGATGATGGTTTTTACAACTCTTCCGCCCAAACCCTCCGCAATCACGTCATAGCTGGTGGTTTCATCTGGAAAGAGCTTTATTCTGCCCGAGAGTTCCACCAAGCCAATGTTGTTGTTGATGATCACCCGGTCTGAATTCCGGGCCTCCCAACTGAGCATGGCCGATTCCCCTTCCAGGATGAGGGAGGGGACGATCAGCAGATCCAACTCGGGAGCGGGACTTTCCATCATCGAAGGATCGGAGGTCGGTGCAGAAGTTGGCGTTGGGGGAGCCTCTGCCCGGGGGGCAGGAGGGGGTCTTCGGCCGCAGCCTAGGACTGTCAATAGAGCTAAAAGACACAGGCCCGACGGCAATAGCCGCGTGAAGTTTCTCATCCTATCCTGCTTGGCCCGTTGATGACGATGGGTGGGTTGGTCCAACCATCACAGTCGTGTAGTTTACCGTATCCAAATATTGTTGAGCAACCCGCTTGATGTCCTCACAGTGAATGTTTCGAATGAGCTGTGGATACTGTTCCGGGAAATCCTCTCCCAACCTAAAAAGTTCGGTTGCCAACAAGAATTGGGCCACGTTCTGGTCGGACTGGAATTTAAAAACGAAGCTCCCGGTGAGAAAATCCTGGGCTGTCGCCAGTTCCTCGGGGGTGACTCCGTGGGCGGCCAAATTTTCTATTTCAGACAACAGGCCATCCAGAGCTGGTTGCCGGTTTTCAGGCGAAGTGCTGATCGAGGCTACAAAAGACCCCGGGTAAATCCCGCTCGAGTGAGTTATGCTGCTGTAAGTGCTGTAGGCGAGACCTTGTTCATCACGAAGCTTTCTGGGAATTCGACTCGTAAAACCGGGACCACACCCCAAGATGATGTCCATGACTTGAAGAGCGTAATAGTCGGGATTATCCCGGGTAATGCCCAAATGACCCAGGAGAATCGTGATCTGCTCCTTCTCCATGAAACATTCATCCATTATGGGTGCCTCTTGTCGCTTGAAGGGTGCAATCTTCACACGATTGTAGTGGGGGTTTTTCCAATTTGAGAAACGATCCTCACTCTGGGAGATCACATCGTTAGAATCAACAGCACCCACAATCACCAGAATCGTGCTTTGGGGAGAATATTGTTGAAGGTGAAACTTCTTGAGTTGATCGACCTGGAGGTCGCTGACGCTCTTCTGAAGGCCCAGAACGGGATATTGCAAGGGACTGCCCTGGTAGATCCAGTGGCGGAGACGGTTAGCGGCCACGGTTTGAGGGTCATCCCCCATCGCTTGAAGTTGGCTCAGCACCTTTTTCCTTTCCAATTGGAAACGATCTTTCGGAAAGGTTGGGCCAGCCAGTATCTCCTGCAAGAGGTCCAGGCCAAGGCCCAGATCTTGGGAGGGGGTCAGCAGAGAAATCCCGCTCAACTCCCGTTCACAGAAAGTGGACAGGTTTCCACCCGTGTTCTCGACGATTTCATAGATTTCATGAACGCCGTAATTCCGCGTTCCTTCGGTAACCAGGCGTGAGGTGAGTGCGGCTATGCCGGGTCGATCCAAGGGATTCTGGTCCACACCGGCCAGGACAAACGCGTGTATTGAAATCAAGGGGAGTCGGTGACTCTCGGAAACCAAGAGAATCAAGCCGTTGTCCAAAACATGCCGTCTAGCCCGCATTGCTCAAACCTGATTGTGGCGAGGCAGTGCAAGGCCCGCTTGCGGGTCGCGCAGTCGGCGCGGCCAGAGCCGCTGCCGGAGTGGATTCGGTGTGAGAAGTGGGGGCTATAGTGAACTCCCTTCCTCTTCAATCGCACCATTCACCAGAATTCCTACAGTTGCTTGTTCAGGACTCCAGTACTGAGCAGCCACCCGGGCGACTTCCTCGGCCGTGAGACGGTTGATCTGAGGAATGTAGTCATACCAGTATTGGTAACGGTCCAGAGTTTCCAGCAGTCCAAGTTGGATCGTCTGATCCAGGGTGGTTTCAAAACTGGCGAAAAACTGGGTGATACACTGGATTTTGGCTCGTTTCAGTTCGGTTTCTGAAAGGGGTTCCCGGGTTAGAGTGGAAATTTCCTCAAAGATCATGGCTTCGATCGTGCCCAGATCCGCCTCCGGATGGGGTTCTACACGAATGGAAAACAGGTAGGGATCAAAGGTTTCGGAGAATTCCGTGTTGAGGTCCGAGGCCACCCGTTCCTTTTCAATGAGTCGTCCATAGAGGCGCGAGAGTCTTCCTTGGGACAATGCTTCCCCAAGAATATGAAAGGCATAGTGCTCCCGCTGACGGACCGAAGGTGCCCCAAAGGCGACAATCATGCGTGGAATCTCTGTGGGTCTTTTCAGTTCTACCCTGACTTGTCGGGTTCGCGGGGGCTCTGAAACAGTTCTCGCTTCCGGGACCCTTCCCCGGGGCAAAGGAGCAAACAATTGCTCCACTCGCTCGAGAACCTCCTCGGTGTGAAAATCTCCCACCAGAACAAGAATGGCATTGTTGGGGCAGTAAAATTGACGATAGTGCTCGATCATCTGGTCCCGAGTGATGGAAATCAGATCCTCATAAGTTCCGATCACTGGAAACCGGTAAGGGTGTTTCTGGAAAGAATGGGACCCCACCGCTTCACCGAGAGTTTCCCAGGGGCTGTCCCGTTCCATCTTGATTTCCTCAATGATGACTTGCCTTTCCAGTTCAAATTCTGTGGGGTCAAAGCGATTATTGCCCATCCGGTCTGCTTCGATCTCCAAGGCGGACCACCATCGATCAGAAGCAAATGTGAAGTAATAGGCAGTATAGTCATTTGAGGTAAAGGCATTATTGCTGCCCCCTCTGGAGGCTGTGATGGAGTCGATTTCCCCTTTCTCATATCGTTGGGTTCCCTTGAACATCATGTGTTCCAGGAAGTGAGAAATGCCGGTAGATCCGGGTCTTTCGAATCGGGAACCCACTCGATACCAGATCATGGTGGAGACGATGGCCGTAGTATGATCTTCTCGTGTGAGGATGGTCAGACCATTTGTCAGATGGTGTTTTTGAATTCCCTGGATAAAAGCCGTGTTTGCCGGCTCACTTTCGTTTCGACTAGAATGGCCAGGAATGTCATTGCCCACGATTGTTTTCCTGCTTTTGGCTTTTCCGATCCTATCCACGAACCCGCTAGGAGCTGAGGGGTATGATCCAATCTCCCCGCCTGAAGCTTATAGGCAATCCCTGCTGAATGGGATGGAAATCTTATTCTTAACCCGTAGCGACGAGCGAGTACCCTTCGTTTTCATGATCAAAAACGGAGCTGTATTCGATCCCATCGAGAAGTGGGGGATCACTTACCTGACCACTTTGATGATTTTTGAACAGCGCGAGAATCTTCGGGAGGTCCAGATCCAACGAGGATTGCAGGAACTGAATGCGGACCTGAATTTTGGGGTCGAAGGGGATGCTATTTATTTCTTTGGAAGCACCCCGAGAGAGCATCTCGTGGACACCTTGAATCTTTTGGCTGAAATGGTGGTCCGACCTGTTTTTAACGAAGAGGACTTCCAGCAAACTCGCCAGCGAGTCATTCTGGAAATTGAGGTCGAGCAGCAGCATCTGGGGATGGTTAGCCAAGACCTTTTTCTGGCTGAACTTTTCCAGGTGAATCCCTATGCACACTCTGTTAGGGGTACAACGGAGAGCTTGAGCAACTTGTCTCTGGGCGACGTCCGGACTCAATATCGCAAGCTCTTCATGCCCAACCAGGCCCAACTGGCCGTCTATCATTCCGGCGACCGCAATGAAATCTTCAGTGCTCTGAGTCGTCACTGGGGGAGCTGGATCAGGCGTAATCCCTTGTCTTTTACCTTCAGGCAAGCTCGTCCACCCCCGAAGCAGCGGCTGAAACTGCTGGATTGGCCCTCCGGGGAAAGCCTGTTTCGCTGGGGCAGCCTGGGTGTTGAAAGGGGTTCCAGAGACTACTACGCTTTGAAGGTTTTTCAACAGTACCTGACCCTGTGCTTGCCGACCTGGGCGACTCAGGTCGCATCAAGGAACCAGATCCAGGCTTCGTCTGAGCTTGAAGCTGGTCGTATGCCCGGTTTCCTGCAGCTGAATGTTCAAGCCCCGCCCCATCAACTCATCGCCTATTACCAGAAATTTGAGGTTTTAGCCAAGGAGCTCCAGGAGGGCCAGATTGATGACCAGAAGTTTGAAGAGGCAAAGCGCCTGGCTTACCTGGAAATGACCGATTCTCTGAGCGAGCCCCTTTCTGCCCTTTATCAATTGCTGGAAACCGGTCTTTATAATGTAGGAATCAACTATCTCACCAACTATGGGTTGCGCCTGGAGCGGGTGACCCTTGAAACCTTCCAAAATGCAGTCCGAAAATACGTTTCCCTTGAACATTCGGTTCTGGTGGTAGTGGGACCGGTCCAGTACCTCAGGGCAGAACTGGCCAGGATCGGAAAAGGAGAAACACCTCGCTGACACGGACGATTCCCGCCTGCGGCTCTAAGGGAGCTAGAGAACAGCTCAAGCGGACGTTCAAAGGCGGGCCAAAGTTGAAATAAACCGAAGTGTCGCATATACTTCTGTCGGAAAACCCTCTATCCACAGAGTGGGCTTCTTGCCCACTCTTTTGTTTTAGAGCGAAAATATGATGGACGTAGCGGCTCACCTTGAAGGTCTCCTCAAGGATGTGGTTGAGCTTGATGGGGTGGAACTGGTGTATGTCGAGTATCGGCCTGAAGGATCCCCCAGTGTGTTGAGAATTTATATCGACAAACCGGGTGGTGTTGGCCTGCAGGACTGTGAGCGAGTGAGTAAGCAGGCGAGTGCTTTGTTGGATGAGGAGAATTTGATCCTGCGCCGTTATGTGCTGGAGGTTTCTTCTCCGGGGATCGAACGGCCGCTTTTTAGGGAAGCGGATTACAGGCGCTTTGTGGGAAAGGAAATACGCTTGATCACCACCGAGACGATCGAAGATCGGAGGAAGTTCACCGGGCTGATCCGGACTTTCTCAGAGGGTATTCTCAGGTTAGAGTTTGATGGAGAAACGTATCAGATTCCTTTTAGCAAAATAAGAAAGGCAAATCTGGTCCACCAATTTAAGTAAGGGCAGAATCCTCTCCGAAATAGTCAAATCGGGATGAGATAAAAAGAATGTCGAATCTTTTGAGCCAGAGTATCGAGCAGATCAGTCGAGAGAAGGGTATTACTCCGGAAATTATTCAGGAAGCCCTGGAAGATGCGATGGTGGCAGCTGCCAGAAAGTACTTCAAAACCGAAGAAGATTTACAGGCTCGTTACGACCCGGAAACAGGAACTATTGATGTTTTCGCAGTAAAAAAGATCGTGGAGAAAGTCGATGACGATGTTGTCGAAATGTCACTCGAGGAAGCACTGGGTGTCGATGAGACTTTTGAGCTAGACGATTACGTCGAAATTCCAAAGCCGACTGCGGAGCTCGGTCGAATCGCGGCCCAGACGGCAAAACAAGTGATCTTTCAGAAAGTGCGTGAGGCTGAGCGCGAAATTATCTTCGAGGAGTTTTCCGGGCAGCTTGGTCAGTTGGTCAACGCCATCGTTCGCAGAAGCGAAGGTCGAGATATCATTTTCGATATTGGACGGACTGAGGCTGTTCTCCCCTATAGTGAACAATGTCAGAACGAGGAATATAAGCCGGGAGACCGGGTGAGGGCCGTCATTATCAAGGTTCACCGGCTTTCGAGAGGACCTCAAATTGTGGTGTCACGAAGTGACCCGAGTTTGTTGATCCGTCTGTTCGAGATGGAAATTCCTGAAGTCTATGACAGTACGGTGGTGATCAAGAACGCGGTGCGAGAAGGCGGAGAGCGGGCCAAAGTGGCCGTAGCCAGTAACGATGATGCGGTGGATCCCGTGGGAGCCTGTGTGGGTATGAAGGGAAGTCGCATTAATGCGGTGATTCGTGAGTTGCGCGGCGAGAAGATCGATATCATTAAATACTCAGACGATATTGTGGATTACACGACCAATGCTCTGAATCCGGCAAGAATCTCTAAAATCCTGATTCACGATCCTGAGAGAAAGATTTTGGAGGTGATTGTTCCGGAGGATCAGCTCTCCTTGGCCATCGGAAGAAAGGGTCAGAATGTACGTCTCGCCTCAAAGCTGCTGGGTTGGGAGATCAACATCAAGAGTGCCGAGGAAAAGAAGCAGGAAATCCTGAGCCAGCTGGAGAAAATGAGCGGCCCTTCGGAAGCGGGAACCCTTGCCAACCTGAAGGGGGTGGGGGAAAAGACTCTGAGTCGATTGCGTGAAGCAGGCATTGAGTCGTTACAGGACTTGGCCTCAAAGTCGGTCGAAGATCTAGCGGAAATTCCTCGACTTGGTAAAAAGACCGCTCAACAGCTGATCGACCAAGCTAAAGAATCGGTCCCCTCCAGTTCGGAGTCGGAATCCCCGCCGGAAGTAGAAACCGTTCAGGCAGAGGATCAGACCGAAGAGGCAGCCTCTGCGGAAGAAGTTCTGGAGCCGGAAGCTGCTTCGGAACCGGAAGCGGACTCAGAAGAGAAAGCTGAAAACAAGACTTAAGAAAGATTTCCCAAGAGTACGAAATGCAACAAATCAAAGTCAGCGATCTCGCCTCCGAATTTGAAATGAGAAATGCGGTGGTGATATCCGAACTTAAAAAGGTGGGGGTCTGGGTCCCTTCATCGGATACCCCGGTGGATCACGACATCGCCGATCGTATCCGCCGTCGCCTGCAACTCATGGTGGAGTTGGAACAGCAGGAAGAGGAAAGGGTCAGGGAAAAGAAGGAGAGGAGTGCCAAGAAAGAGAAGAAAAAGGTCGCCTCTTCGAAGACCCGCAAGAGCATCAAGCAGCTGGGGAAACCCCGCAAAGGAGCTGGAAAGGTTGAGGAGGAAGAGGTCTCAAGCCCTTGGGCAGGCTCTCTGAAGCCCCGCAAAGGGAAGGGGAATTACCGGAAGGTTGAAATCGTCGATGACGAGACTCCCCAGAGAACAGAAGTCACGATTGACGATGAACCGATTATTGAAAAGGTGGAAGCTCAGCTCTCTGCCGAGGCGCTGGAAAAGGCAATGCACGAACCCACTCGGGCAGAGCTGGAACAGATCACTCAAAGGACTGAGCGAGAGGCTGTTCGCAAGGCCCGCCAAGAGCTGCAGCTACTAGAGGAGAAAGCGAAGGCGGAAACCAGGGAGGCCACAGCGCTCGACGAAAAAGTGGCAGAGAAGACTCTGGAGCCTGTGTCTGAACCGATCGGTGCGGCCGAGGTGGTGGAGGAAGCGGAAAAATCACCGGTAGCGGAAACCCCTGAACCGGTGGAGGTGAGCGGGCCTCGAGAAGTGACCTTTTCCGAGAAGATAACGGTCAAGGAACTGGGTGAAACACTTCAGATCAAAAGCAACGAGCTGATCAAGGAGCTCTTCTCCAGAGGCACGATGGCCACCATCAACCAGGTCCTGGATCAGAAATTGGTCCAGGAGATCTGTGAGCTTCACGACGTGGTCCCCCACTTTGTTTCCTTTGAGGTGGCGGCGGCTGAGGAAGAACAGGTCGAGGACCTTCCCCAGGACTTGACGGTGCGACCCCCTGTGGTAACGGTCATGGGTCATGTCGATCACGGCAAGACTTCCCTTCTGGATTCGCTTCGGAACACCCAAGTGGCGGCGGGCGAGGCAGGAGGGATCACCCAGCATATCGGTGCTTATCATGTTGACGTGAAGGGTCGTAGAATTGTCTTTATCGATACTCCAGGCCACGCGGCCTTCACCCGAATGCGGGCTCGTGGAGCTGACGTGACCGACTTGGTGGTCCTGGTTGTCGCTGCCGATGATGGGGTGATGCCGCAGACCGTGGAAGCGATCGATCACGCCCGAGCCGCGGAGGTTCCCATCATTGTTGCCATCAATAAAATCGATAAATCAGATAGCCAGCCCGAGAAGGTTCGGAAAGAGCTGACCGAGCATGAATTGGTGGCAGAAGAGTGGGGTGGCGATACGGTCATGGTGGAAGTGTCAGCGAAGGAAAAGACCAATCTCGATTTGTTGCTTGAGATGATCTTGTTGTCCGCTGATCTTTTGGAGCTGAAAGCCAATACCAAACGAGCGGCGTCAGGGGTCGTTTTGGAAGCCAGGCTCGAGAAAGGCCGCGGAGCAGTCACCAGTATTTTGGTGCAAGGTGGAACCCTTCGAGTGGGAGATTCGTTTATTGCTGGAGCGGCTTTCGGAAAAGTTCGGGCCATGTTCGATGACCGCCGAAAATCTTGTTCAGAGACCGGACCCGGCAGCGCGGTGGAGATCCTGGGATTTCAGACGCTGCCGCGGGCCGGTGATTCTTTCCAGGTTGTCGAGGGCGCCGCCAAGGCTCGGGAGATCGGTGAATATCGGCAACAACAGCTTCGAGAGCAGGAACTTGCCGTTACTGGCAAGGTCAATCTGGATGATCTCTTTGCTCAAATGCAGGGGGGGAAAGTTAAGGAGCTTCGCATCGTGCTCAAGGCTGATGCTCAGGGATCCGTGGAAGTTTTGGAGGAAACACTACAGAAACTAAGTACTGAAAAGGTGCAGATCAAGGTTATTCACAGTGGTGTGGGGGCTGTTTCAGAGTCAGATGTTTTGCTGTCCTCTGCCTCCAATGCCATTATCGTCGGATTTAACGTTCGCCCCGAACGAACTGCCCGGGAACTTGCCGAACGGGAACAGGTGGATATCAGGCTTCACACCGTGATTTACGAGGCCTCGGAGGAGATCACACAGGCCATGGTAGGGCTTCTGGACCCGACGTTTCGAGAAAAGGAGATGGGGCGGGCAGAGGTTCGCGATACCTTCCGAGTGCCAAAATTCGGAACCATCGCCGGTAGCTATGTCCAGAGCGGCCTGATCAAGCGAAATTTTGAAGTTCGTCTCCTCCGCGACAACGTGGTTATTTACACCGGTGAACTCGATTCACTGCGCCGCTTCAAGGAGGATGTGAATGAAGTCAGAGAGGGATACGAATGTGGTCTCTCCATCGCCAATTTCAATGACATCAAAGTCGGTGATGTCATCGAGGCTTTTACCCAAGAGGAAGTCGCACCGGAACTGTAGGAGAATTCGGGGACTGTCCCTAAATTCTCCTAAGGCAGAAGTAAGACCTTCCCGGTGGTCTTTCGTTCTTCTAGTGCCCTGTGGGCCTGGGAGGCTTCAGAAAGCGGGAAAGTCTCACTGACGTGTACATTGAGGTCTCCACTGGACACCCATTTCAAAACTGCATCTGCTCGCTCCAACAAAGCCTCTCGAGAAGAAATATGATGGAACAAACTTGGGCGAGTCAGAAAAAGAGATCCTTTGGTATTTAGGAGCTGAGGATCTATGGGGTCGACAGGCCCACTGGATTGCCCGAAAAGAACTAGGTATCCACGGGACTTCAAACAGTTTAAGCTCTTTTCAAAAGTCCTTTTTCCCACAGAATCGTAGACCACCTCCACTCCCGCATTCTCGGTGAGCCGATGAACCTCGGCCTCGAAATCTTTCTCGGTATACACGATGACGTGATCGGCCCCAGCCTGATCAGCAAGCTCGGCTTTGGCCTGGGTGGAAACCGTTCCCACCACCTGTGCGCCACGCATCTTGGCCAGCTGTACCAACAGCAGGCCGACTCCTCCTGCGGCTGCATGTATGAGTGCCGTCTGGCCGGGCTCCAGGCGGAAAGTGGAATGGCTCAGGTAGTGGGCGGTCATCCCCTGGAGCATGACGGCGGCGGCCGTTTGAAAATCGACATCCCGGGGCACAGGAACAAGCTTCCAGGCAGGCACCGAAGCCTGTTGTGCATAAGCTCCCATTGCCGATGAATAAGCAACGCGGTCTCCTACCTGAACTTCAGTTACTTGAGAACCCACGGCGCAAACGGTCCCTGCCGCTTCCAATCCGGGCGTGAAAGGAAGAGTCCCCGGGTAAAGCCCTTCTCGATAATAGATGTCAATGAAATTCAGGCCAATGGCCTCAATCTGAACCAGGGCTTCATCCTGGCTGGGTTGGGGTGCTGGAACATCCTCGTAAGAAAGGGCTTCAGGACCCCCGAGTTTATGCACACGAATAGCCTTCATGATTGGATTCCGATTCTAAGTGTCTCCTTCCATAAATACAATGATGTTTGCTGATGGGGCTTGCCAGGAGAGATCAAGGAGGTAGCCGGGTTGATGCATAGTCCGGGCCAAAAAACGGGTATTCCTGGGTTTCCATTAGATGTAGAGCTAAAAAAAGGGTTACTATAGATAAGGAGTTTATGCCCATTGTTTTTTGTTCTTTGGAAATCCACCTTCCTCACAGCCACTCCCTGAAGGAGAAACGGAGTGTCCTTCGGAAGGTCGTTGATCGTTTGCGCTCCCGCTTCAACTTCTCGGTTTCCGAGATTGAACATCAGGAGCTCTGGCAACGGGCGCGAGTGGGAGCGGTGGCCATTGGTCCAAATCGAATAGTGTTGGAAGGAATGTCAGCGAAGTTCATACAGGAAAGTGAGCGAATCCTCGGTGGAGACTTGCTTAGATACGACGTCGATATCTTTGACTACGAGTGAAGGCTTTGGACGACATAATCCAGTTTATTAAAGATCACGATCGCTTCGTGATTACCTCCCATGCCCGCCCCGACGGAGATGCGATCGGGTCGGAGCTGGGACTGGCTCTGATGCTGGAAAAGCTGGGTAAAACTGCCCATATTTTCAATGCGGATCCTCACCCACGTCCCTATCAGTCTCTTCCCGGAATCGAAAGGATTCAGGTCACCCATAAGGTTGAAGGGAACTACGATGGGCTGTTCCTCCTGGAGTGCAATGACCTGCAACGGTCCAACCTTCAGGGCCTTGATCAGTACTTCGTCATCAGCATTGACCACCACCCCAAGACGGAACCCTTTGCAGATCTCAACTGGCTGGATGATTCGGCGGCCGCCGTGGGAGAGATGATCTATGAACTTGCTGAGCCTCTCCAGGTCCAGCTGACACCAGAGATCGCTACCAACCTCTACGTTGCTATATTCACGGACACCGGTTCCTTTCAGTATTCCAATACCCGGGCTAAAACCTTTCTCATCACCGGTGACCTCGTCAACCACGGAGCCTCTCCCTCAGCGATTGCTCAGGCTGTTTACATGACTCGTCCCTATGCCCGCCTTCAGATCCTGGGAATGCTCCTGAATACCTTGCAGATCCACTCTTCCAAGATCGCATCCATCACCCTCACGCAGGAAATGTTAGAAAAGACGGGAGCTTCTGCGAACGATATGGAAGGCATCGTCGACTACCCCCTCTCTATGGAAGGGATTGATCTGGCTGCCTTCTTTCGTGAAGAGGCACAGGGGCGCTATCGTGTCAGCTTGCGATCGAAGAACCACTATGATGTGAGTACAGTAGCGGCACATTTTGGCGGTGGCGGCCACAAGAATGCAGCAGGCCTTGCCGTTGAAGGTAGCTTTCAAGAGGTTGTCGAGAAAGTGGTCTTGGAATTAGAGAAACTGGTGGATGCAAATTACGAGCCCCCACTTGAAGTAGCAGGCCAGACCAGCAAACCATTGACCAAATGAACCACAATCCTCTCTGTGGTGCGCTAGTTGTCAACAAACCCTCAGGTCCAACCTCTCATGATATCGTGGCAAGGGTCCGGGCACTTACAAGGACCAAGGTTGGCCACACGGGAACTCTTGATCCCTTGGCCAGTGGAGTATTGCCCCTTCTCCTGGGACCAGCCACTCGTTTGACTCGTTTCTTCCAGTCCAGTGACAAGGAGTATCTTGCCGAAATCCAGCTCGGACAAAGGACGGACACCTTGGATGGAGAGGGTGAGGTCCTGCAAGAGAGCCCTGTACCTGAGGTTTCCCCCCAGCAAGCAGAGGAGGTACTGAGTCAATTCAGGGGAGAGATCCGGCAGCAGCCTCCCATGTTTTCGGCTGTGAAGGTGGGCGGAAAGAAACTTTACCAGCTGGCTCGGCAAAAGCGAGAGGTGGAACGTCCGTGGCGACAGGTTACGATTCATCGGCTCGAATTGCTCAGACAAGAAAGAGAGATCTGGAACTTATTGGTTTGCTGCTCTTCCGGCACCTACATTCGGACCCTTGCCGACGATATAGGGGCAGCTCTCGGTTGTGGAGCCTATCTTCGAAAGTTACAGCGTACCCGCAGTGGTTGCTTTGATCTTTCCCAGGCTCTGCCCATGGAAGGGATTGAAAATCAGTGGCTAGATCATCTTTACCCCATGGAGGAGCTCTTGCCCGAACTCACCCGCATCGATCTTGATGAGCCGGAGGCGGTTCGAGTGCGACATGGAAACGGAATCTCCAGGAGTGGTACCGCCCAGGACAATTTTGTTCGGCTCTTTCACCAACAGAAGCTGCTGGCCATTGGGCAATCAGGCCCAGCTGATCAGGTCAGACCTGTAATCGTGCTGCGCAGTGCCCAACCGGAGGATGGAAAATAGAACACCGAACCCCATCCCTTCGACTGGCTACCCTTTTGGACGAGGCCCATCGAGTCTTCGCCTTCACCGGGGCAGGCATCTCGACCGCTTCAGGTATCCCCGACTTTCGGGGTCCTCAGGGCCTGTGGAAAAAATGGCAACCCGTCTACTACGATGAGTTTATGAACTCGCACGCGGCTCGTGTCCGCCACTGGGAGTTCAAACTTCAGGGTTGGGATGAAATTCGTGACGCTCAACCCAATCCAGCCCACCGGGCATTGTATGAACTGGAACAGATCGGGCACCTGGATGCGCTGGTGACCCAGAACATTGACGGATTGCACCAGCTGGCTGGACACCCTGAAGAACGAGTGATCGAGCTGCACGGCACCAATCGGAAGATCGAATGCCAGACCTGTGGCCAGCTTTGCGATCCAGACCCCGTCTTTGAGGAGTTCAAACGCACCGGTGAACCCCCACTGTGTTCCTGTAAGGGATTCCTCAAACCAGCCACTGTATCGTTCGGGCAGGCGATGCCTCAGGATAAACTGCGGGAGGCCTTCCGTGCTGCCTCTCGCGCCGACCTGGTGATCGCCGTTGGATCTACCCTTGAAGTGGAACCTGCCGCTTCCGTGCCTCGATCGGCCAAGGAACATGGAGCAGTGTACGTCATTGTCAATCAGGGTCGGACCGCACACGATCAGCTTGCCGATCTTCGCATCGAGGGTGATGCGACTGCTGTCTTGCCGGCGGCGGTGGGTGCACTGAGGGAGAAGCGCAGCCGGCAGACCGCTGACTGCCGGCAGCGGAAATCCTAAATCTCAAACTCCAAATCCCAAACAAATTCAAAATTCCAAACTTCAAAACCTGAAACGCGCACGACAGCACGAAGGCGAGCGAAGCGCGCTTATCGCGCGCTGACGCGCCGATAGGTGCCAAAGACCAGGTCCCATAAGGGCGAAGTGACGCCAAAGCAATGGTTCGAATCCACGAAGTGATGATAGAAATGCCCCTGGCGTTGGTACCCTAGCAAACCGCTGTCGGCTTTGCTCAGGTGCAGCCGGTAGTGAACGAGCTCGTAGTAGAGAAATCCCAGCCAAAGACCGGTCAGCAGTGCAGAGGCTGCAAAGAAACTCCCCGTGACTGTATAAAGACCTGCTAGGAAGAGAGCGGAAACAGGCAGGCTGTAAATGGGTCGAACCAGAATCTTGTCCGGATTCCTGGAATCGACATGATGGCTGACGTGGAGGGATCGTACGATCTTTTTGAGTCTGCGATGGTGAGGATTCCAATGAAAGAAGAAGCGATGCAGCGCGTACTCCAGCAGGCTCCAGATGAACCAACCCCATGGAATCAGCCACAGGAGCTGCTTCCATGGGGTGACCTGTTGAAGGGAGAGGAAAAGCAGAAGACAGGCCAGGGACGGGTAAATCCAGAAAGAGCAGAAACGGATCCAGGCCATGAGTTTATTATAGTGTCTCGTCCCAGGAATACCACGACATTTGCTGATGGGGCTTGCCAGGCGAGATCAAGGAGCAAGGAGAAGGCGATGCAGGGACATCGGCGACGACGAGCGACACAGAGGTCGCCCGCAACCCCCATCAGCCCAAAGGGTGGCGGCGGGACGGCTTCGATTTCTTTGTCGCTCCTCCTCCACGATGTACAGTGACATCGCGTCGTCGTTGCTTCGCGAACTCGACGCCGTCGCGCTTGCCACAAACGTCATGGTATTCCTGGGACGAGACACTTAATGCCGGTAAAAGATTGCGAGACGGAAATCGAAGGGGTTGCAACCCACTACCTGAGGGCGGGAAGAACAGGCTCTGCCCTGGTCCTGCTTCATGGAGGGAGTGCCGATTCGGCTTCCCTTTCCTGGCGACCCTCAATGGATCTGTTTTCTTGCAGCCACCGCGTTTTCGCGCCCGACTTGCCTGGATACGGATCAAGTGCCAAACCTGCTCTGGATTACACCGTTGAGTACTACACACGGTTTCTCAGCCACTTTGTCCAGCAGTTGGGTCTGGAGGGGTTCTCCCTGGTGGGACTTTCTATGGGAGGGCACATCGCTGGTTCTTTCGCTCTCCAGTTTCCCTCCCTGGTGGAAAAGCTGGTCTTGGCCAATAGTGCTGGATTGGGGACGCAGTGGCATTGGCAGGTGTTGGCGAAGCTCATGGTGAAAATGCCTCGGTTGCACAAAAGAGTACGGGAAATGGGGAATCGCCAAACCATGAAATTCAGCTTGGGAAAGATTGTGTACAACCAGGAAGTGATCACCGATGATCTGATCGACGAGATTGCAAAAAACGCGGCTGCTCGTGGTGCAGGACGAGCCTGGAGATCCTATCTCGAGAATGAAATGAATTGGTCCGGTTTTCGGAATAACCTTCTCGACAGGTTGGCTGAAATCACCCAACCCACACTGATTATCCATGGATCGAAGGACCGGCTGATACCCGTAGAGTGGGCGACAAAGGCTCACCAGTTGATCCCCGATTCCAGACTGTGCATTCTCGAGCAATGCGGGCACTGGCCTCAAAGAGAGAAATCCGTTGAGTTCCATAAGGCTGTTCTGGAATTCCTGGAAGAGAGTAGGATAGCCCGGACGATGCATAAACCGGGCTAGGGGCTGTCGGGGTTCCATTTCAGGACGCGGAAGATGCTCGAGTAGCTGTCCGTCCATACGGGTCCACCCGAGCCTTCTAACCGTTGCCAGCCAGGATCATCGATCAAGTCGCCCAAGTCCTCCAGATGACGGGCCATAATGGCCCATTGGGAGGGTTCTTTTCCCAAGAGTCTTTCTTGCTCCGAGAGGAACAGGTCACTTTTTAGGAAACACACCAGCCCCAGGTCTTGGGCCAGATTTGCCACAACAGGGGTAAGATCCAAGTATTGGTTGGAGATGTGGAAGATGATCAGCCCGCGATCGGTCATTTTGTCCAGGTAGAGTTGAAGTGCTTCTCGAGTAATGAGATGGATCGGAACCGAGTCGGAGTTGTAAGCATCGAGGACCAGCAAATCAAAGTGGTTGCTGGGTTCCCTGGCCAAGGATAATCGAGCATCGCCCAGCACCACCTCGATGTCCGTGCTGCATTTGCTCAAATAGGTGAAAAAGCGCGGATCGCGAGCAAGCTGCACCACAGTGGGATCGACTTCGTAAAAAGTCCATTCCTGACCTGGCCTTCGATAAGAGGCAATGGATCCCGCACCCAGACCAACAGCGGCCACTCGCCACTGCGCTGTCCGACCCTCGAGAGCAGCAAACAACTGTCCCAGAGGGCCCGTGGTGTGATAGTAGGTGAGCGGTTCGCATTCACGAGAGGGGTCCAGGCTTTGCCTGCCGTGAAGGGTGCCGCCATGGGAAAGGAGATGATAACGTTCCTGGGAATCCACCAGGATGCTGTGAACCCCGAAGAAAGTACGCTGCCGATGTAAGACACTCCCGGCCCCCTGGGTATAGAAAGAACTTGCCAGAAGGAGAGCTCCCAGACCCAGGCCAAAACGCAAAGGCCGGGTTGAAAAGCTGTAGCAGAGGATGGCTGGGACGCCAAACATGACCGCCTGAGAAAGGGGGTGAGCTGCCCATTGAAAATTTTCGACTCCCAGGATCAACCCTGCAGCCAGAACTCCAAGGCCAGCGGGAAAAGCGAAATCGAACCATTTATAAGAAAAATGCTGCCCTTTTCCTGGCCATGCCAGAAGCAGGGCGCTGGCCACCAACACCAGCGGGTACTCCAGGAGTGAAGAAAAAAGGACGGGGGCCAGAAAGGCGTTGAAAATTCCTCCCAACACCCCACCCAGGGATACCCACAGATAAAATTCGGTCAGGTGGGTGGTGGCGGGACGATCATTGGCAACCACTCCATGACAAACCATGGCGATGACGAAAAGGGAGATCAGATGAATCACCACCATTAACCCGATCGGTTGTGTGGCCTGAAGGATAATGACCATGCTCACGGGAAGAGCGACCATGGGAAAGATACGAACCATGAAGGAATGGGGTACCAGCGTTCTTCTAGCGAACACCAGAATGAAGGTGAGCAAATAGATGGATAGAGGAAGGACCCAAAGCAGAGGGACGGGCGCAATGTTGGTGGAAAGGTAGGTGGTGACACTCAGCATCAAGCTGGAGGGAACAAAGGCCCCCAGTATCCATCGAAACAGCCGAGCACGCGTCACCGGGCCTGGATTTTCCAGGCCCGGCTCGGTGGGGTGAGTGCCGGTGGATTCAGACCGATCCTGGGTTGAGGATCCAGAAGATCTCCAAACGGTTAGGGCACAGGCCAGGGTCAAGACGATCAGGAACCCGTATCCCGCTCCCCACACCCAGGTTTGGTCCTGCAGATGAAGATAAGGTTCAAGGAGTAGTGGATAGCCGAGAAGACCCACCAGACTTCCTGCGTTGCTGGCAGCATAGAGGAAATAGGGGTCTCCTGCCTTTGGATGAGGGGTGACCGAAAACCACTTTTGAAGCATCGGGCTGATGGTGGCGACCACGAAGAAAGGAAGGCCCAGGGTGACGAGTAAGAGAGACAGAAGCCAGAAAATGGGATTCACCTCCCCGGGGGGAATCTGGCCTTGAGGGATGCCGATAGGTAGAAAGAGAAGGGGGAGAAAGATGATGAAGCATTGAATGAGCGCCTGTCGACGGATGCCAAACCAGCGTGAAGTAAGGTGAGCATAAAGATAGCCGAACAACAACACACCCTGGCAAAACACGACCTGTGTGTTCCAGACTGCGGGTGATCCTCCCAGTAACGGCAGCGCCATCTTTCCAAACATGGGCTGTACCAAAAACATGAGGGCCGCGCTGAGGAACAAGGTAACAGGGTAGAGGGTCAGCACAATGGACATCCTCGGTAGCTGGACCAGTCGTTCAATCCAAACCGCGGTAGACTTTCAACGCGCTTTGATGCCAAAAACAAGAGTAAGGACTCGACTCGCGGATGGCGGTCCGGGACACTGAAAGTTATCACAGTGGGCTGCGCCTGCTGTTCTTTTATGAAAACGGTTCGGCCGGGAGAAGGCGTGGCTACATCTGTGCCAACGCCGGGAGTGATACCTCCAGCACATCAGAAGGTGGGATCACGCTTTTGCCCCCAAGCCCCCGATCATTCAGCAGCGCAGATGCACGACTATTTGGGGGAAAGAAGTCGGAGTCCAGGCAACCGTCATTCGGTCGCACACCGTTGACCTGCATGGGAAGCTTGCCTGCTCCCTGCTCTGCAAATCTCGTAAGGATCAACCCTCCAGACCCAGTATTCGAGAGCCATTGGCCCAGAGGATCTTCTGCTTGGCTTCCTCACTGAGGGCAAGACTCTGAAAAGCCTTCAGATTGGCACCCATATCGGCTCCTGGCCAATCCGTACCGAAGAGTACCTTGTCGGCCAGACGTTCCAAATCAGGCCAATAA
>Ga0209997_10000094_pt1 | contig 24772 bp, 24 predicted proteins | sample CR04metaG_FD_182079 | JGI IMG/M metagenome (GOLD analysis project Ga0209997, IMG submission 182079) | Deep subsurface microbial communities from Mariana Trench to uncover new lineages of life (NeLLi) - CR04 metaG (SPAdes) (version 2) | ecosystem: Environmental > Aquatic > Marine > Ocean trench...
TCCCCCACAACGCGGGATACGAAACTGATCCCGATTCCCACGTCGGAGTATCCCACCGCCGCCCGGCGACCGGCCAACTCGGTCCTCGCCACGGAAAAAATGCGGTCGGCGTTCGGCATCACTCCGCCGGCGTGGGATATTACGCTGAATTATTGCCTCAGCCGGTGACCTTATGTAGTCAAGAAGAGACTTGACCCCTTTTTAAAAGAAATTTGAACCGCAAATTCCTCCAGGACCAAGAGCAGTCGACATATTGAGAGATATCCTTGAATTTTTAAAAGATTTTATTTCATGAAACTAATTAAATTTATCAAAGCTTTTCCGAAGGCAATAAAAGCAGCATTTGTTTTAAGAGAGGTTTTAGAATTACAAGTTGCTGGAAAACAAAAAGAGGCGTTAACCCTGCTTGACAAGCATAAAGAGTTTTTCGAAGGTAGATTGTACAGATATCACCTGTTCCGTGGCCGAATTTTGTTTGTTACTTATGATGACTGCAAAAATGCTATTAAAGAATTCTCTCAGGGGATACACCTTATTAAATCTAGAAAATTTTTAAAACCTAATACTCGTGAGTACCTATTAACCTGGACTAAAGATATGATTTCTAGGTGTAACCTTGAATTAGGCAAAAATGATGAGGCTGACCACTGGCAGAAGGAATGCCAAAAGCACCACTTTGATATTGATAAAATTCCAAAAAAGATAAAGAGCCTATACCCCATGGGATGAATAGGGATCAAAAATGATGTACAGTGATGGTAATCGTTTGATATCCCACCGAAAATAGAAAGGGGTCAAGTCTCTTCTTGCCTACATTAAGATTTCCTTCCAAAAACTAACTCAATTTAAGCCATTCATTGAGTCCATGATCACCCTGGCCTCCGCACCTCCCCCTTCCGGCCCCTGTCCACCCCCCGGTTCACTTCCCAAATCCTCCTGAATTTAAAGCGGTTTTCCGCAAAAGTTGCCCTATAATGAAAAGATAGACTTTTCAGGCCGTGGAAGCCGCGCGCCTGGTCCCAACCACCCACATTTCCCTGTTTTCCAAAAGTCCGATTCCATGCCCGGAACCCTGGTTTTTACCGCGACGTACAATGAAGCCGACAACGTTGAAAATCTCCTCAACGAAATTATTTCCCACCTGCCGGATGCGGACATTCTGATCGTCGACGACCATTCGCCCGACGGGACGGGCCCCCTTCTGGACCAGCTGGCCGCTAAAAATTCGCGCATCCATGTCGTCCATCGTCCCTCCAAACTGGGCCTCGGTACCGCGCACCTGCTGGCGATGAAATATGCGTTGCATCACAATTACGAACATCTCATCACGATGGATGCGGACTTTTCCCACAACCCCAAATACCTGACCATCATGAAGCAACTGCTGGAGGACAACGACTTCGTGATCGGTTCGCGGTATGCCAAGGGCGGCCGGTGCGACTATGGATTGGTTCGCACCCTGATCAGCCGAACCGCCAACACGCTGGCGCGGTATCTGCTGGGCATCCCGACGCATGAAGCCACGACCTCGTACCGCGGGTTTTCCGTGGACCTGCTCAGGCAGATGGATTTGAACTCCATCTGGTCGGACGGTTATTCCTTTTTCATGGAGTCCATTTTCGTGGTCCGGTTGGCCACGCGTAAACTGGCGGAGTTTCCCATCCACTTCGAGGACCGGCGCGCGGGGACGTCCAAGATTTCCAAACGCGAGATTTTCAAGGCGATCTACAATATTTTCCGCCTGTTTTACCGGCGCCTGTTCGTCATTCCGTTTGCGGTGTACCAACCAAACGCAGATATCGAAAAGGACCCACCCTGCGAAAATTGCAATTCGCTGTTTCACATGGAAATGTTCCCGGCCAGATTCGCGGCGAATGAAGACCCCTCGATCTACCAGTGCACCAGCGCGGGTCACCGCACCCACGGGAGGATTCTGAAGTGCCTGCACTGCGGCCTGGTGTTCAACGAAACCCGGCACGATGCGGAGAAGCTTCTCGATTTTTATTCGGACGTGGAAGACCCGACTTATCTGAAAAACATCGACTCACGCTTCAAAACCTTCCGCTACAATTTTGAAAAGATCAAACCCCGCCTGCCCGCGTCCGGCAAACTGCTGGATATCGGATCCTATTGCGGCGTCTCTCTCAAAGTGGCGCACGAAAACGGGTTTGAAACGCTCGGGGTCGAGCCTTCGAAATGGGCCGCGCGGTATTCGGAAGAGGTGATGCAGGAACGGGTGTTTCAAGGCACCCTCAAGGACCTGCCGGCGGAGGAAGGGCCTTTCGACGTCATCACCATGTGGGATGTGATGGAACATCTGCCGCATCCAGTGGAAGAGATGAAACGGATCCATTCCCGTCTGAAGCCAGGCGGGGTGTTCGTGTTTTCCACCCTCTTCATCGACAACTGGTACCCAAAAATCATGAAGGAGCGGTGGCCCTGGTACATGGACATGCACCTGTTCTACTTTACGCTGGACGCCCTGAGTCAATTGTTGACCAAGGCGGGCCTGGAACTGGTGCACCACCAGAAGTACACCCACATCATTACACTGGAATACTTTTTTTTCAAACTCGATGCGCTGGGCGTATTCGGAGCGAAATATCTGGGAGAGGTATCCGGTAAAACCCGGCTCAGGAATATTATGATTCCATTCAGCTTCGGCGATATCCAAATGTTCATCTGCAAACGGCCCGACGACTCGTAACCCGGAGCCGGGCCGCCGGGAATACCGCCCATCCGCCTGAACGATATGAAACGAGCGCTGATCACAGGAATCGCCGGACAGGACGGCAGTTATCTTGCCGAGTACCTCCTTGACCGGGACTACGAAGTCCATGGACTGCTCCGCCCGGGGTCCGGTGACGCATCGGATCCCTCCTTCTGGCGAATCCAGAAAGTGCGCGATCAGCTGCACCTGCATGCCGGAAACCTGGAGAAGACCCGCGATCTGGAAGACCTCATCCAGGCGATCCAACCGGAGGAATGCTACCACCTCGCCGCCGAAACGTTTGTGTTCCATTCGCTGGAGGACGAATCGGCCATTTTGAAATCCAACACCCAAAGCACCCATCACCTGCTGTTGGCTCTGAAGGCCCATGCGCCGAACTGCCGATTTTTTTTCGCGGGATCGTCCGAAATGTTCGGCCATGCTCCGGAGGCGCCTCAGAATGAAAACACCCCGTTCAACCCGCGGTCGATTTACGGCGTCTCCAAGGTGATCGGGCACGATTTGATCCGTTACTACCGGGAGCACCAGGGACTGTTTGCCTGTACCGGAATATTGTACAACCACGAATCGCCGCGCCGGAGCACCCGGTTTGTCACCCGCAAGATCACTTCGACCGCGGTGAAAATTAAACTGGGTATTGAAAGCGAACTGCGGCTGGGCAACATCGAATCGGAACGCGACTGGGGTCACGCAAAAGACACGGTGACCGCCATGTACGCCATGCTGGCCACCGACAACCCGGAAGACTACGTCATCGCCACCGGCCGGACGCACACCATCCGGAATTTTCTGGAACGGGCGTTCGGGGAACTGGATCTGGATTATGAGGAGTACCTGGTGATCGATCCCGAATTTTACCGCCCCAAAGAAGAGGTCCCGCTGGTCGGCGATCCGGACAAGATCCGCTCCCAACGCCACTGGCAACCGAAGGTCTCGTTTGAGGAAATGGTGCGGGAGATGGTTCAGTCGGACCTTGAATATTTTCAAAGGATGTTGCAATAATAGGGGCATACTCCAAAATCGCCGTTTGAGGGCGCGCGCGCAATCATTCGACAGGACATTCATTCATGAAGAAAGCTTTTATTACCGGGGTCACAGGGCAGGACGGTTCCTACCTTTCCGAATTGCTGTTGGAGAAAGGGTACGAGGTGCACGGACTGGTGCGCCGTTCTTCGTTTTTCAACCGGGCCCGGATCGAGGATATCCGCCAGAAAACCAAATCGTCCGGCCAGTTCCAACTGCATTACGGGGACATGACCGATTCGTCCAGCCTCAACAAACTGATCGCCATGATTCGGCCTGACGAGGTTTACAATCTGGCGGCGCAAAGTCATGTCGCCGTCAGTTTCGCCACTCCGGATTACACAGCGCAGACGAACGCGATGGGAACGCTGCGCCTTCTGGACGCGATCAACAACCTGGGGCTGAAAGATAAAACGCGATTCTACCAGGCCTCCACCAGCGAACTGTACGGGAAGGTGGTGGAGACCCCGCAAAAGGAAACCACCCCATTTTACCCGCGCAGTCCCTACGGCGTCGCCAAACTGTACGCCCACTGGATCACCGTCAACTACCGCGAAGCGTATGACCTGTTTGCGTGCAGCGGCATCCTGTTCAATCACGAGTCGCCGCGCCGCGGCGAAAATTTTGTTACGCGCAAAATCACCCTCAGCCTGGCGCAGATTCTCTCCCGGAAAATGGAAAAAATATCGCTTGGGAATATGGACGCCCTGCGGGACTGGGGGTATGCCAAGGATTACGTCGAGGGCATGTGGATGATGCTTCAGCAGGACCGGCCCGACGATTATGTGCTGGCCACCGGGGAACAGCATACGGTGCGCGAGTTCGTGAACATCGCTTTCGGGTATTGCGGCATCGAGCTGGACTGGCAGGGTTCGGGCATGAATGAAAAAGCCGTCGACAAAGCCACCGGCAAGGTGCGGGTGGAAGTGAATCCAAAATATTTCAGGCCGACGGAAGTGGAAACGCTGTTGGGAGACTCCACCAAAGCCAAGACCCGACTGGGCTGGGTGCCTAAAACTTCGTTTCAGGAACTGGTGGAGATGATGGTCGCAAACGACCTCAACCTGGTGGGATTAAAACACAACGATATTTTAAAGCGATCGACCTCCGCGATCTAGGCCGAGAAAATCAACGTTCGGTTTGCAGGTACCACCCTTCCAATCGATACAACAGGGTGTTCTTTCCCTTGAACGCCAGCCCCCAACCCAGCGCCGTCCCGAAACTGTTGGCGGCGACATCCCAGTAATCTCCGCTCCGGTAACCGGTGTACGATTGCAACACCTCGAGCAGAATTCCCAGCATCACAAATCCTCCCGCCAGCCATCCGTAACGGGATTGGGGATGGAGCTGGACAAACCAGAGCATCAAAACGCCGTAAGCCATAGCGTGCAGCCCCTTGTCCATCCAGGGGAAATCCACCGGTGTCGGAGGCGCCGGGGAAAGCGACAAAACCACTACCAGCACCACCAGGCCATAGCCGATAAGGGTCCAAAGGAATCTGAATTTCAGCGGGTCCATTAAAAGGAGTGTAACACGCCGCCAGGCTCGGAACCTTTTCGATCGGGGATATCCTTAGGGAAGCAAGGACGAAAAGGGGACTGGCGGCATGATGACGGGTTTAATGTTTGATCACAGGATGCGTCCCGCCTAAAAGGCAAACATCCATACCGTTAGAATCAGGAACATGAGAGCGGGACGGGTCATTTTTTTTATCAACCGGTAAATCATTCCTCCACACATGGTATTCAATTCCTCCATACACTTGATTTTCATTTCCGGGTCAGGACCGGTTCACGCTTCCCGGGTTTCCGAGCCTCGCATGTTTCGGATGGAAAGCGCCCCGGTAGCCCTTCCTCAAATAATGGTGAACCTTAGGCCGAATGGCGGAACGCACCAGAGTCGCCGCCGACGGTTGGCCGGACGGTTCGATAACGGCAATCCCACCTGCATTCTGTGGGATGACGGCTGTATTCTCCGAAAACGCCCCGCCATTGAACAGAAATGAGGTGACCGCCGTCAGCACAATTTGGACTATCCAGGAGTTGAAAGTTTTTTTCATGGTCTTAGGGTTCCTGATTAACACTGAAATCCGAAGCGGGCCCAAGGCCCCTGTTCATCGGGATTTATAAAAGAAATCATGGGTTTACATTCACCTCGTTCAGCATGAGGTGAGGGTAAGTCTAGTCATCGGAACCGCCTCTTACAATACCCCAAAAGGGTTATATTTCACACAGCCGGAGAAGATTTCCCAAAGGTTTAAAATTCAGAGGGTTCGGTTGGAAAATTTTCAGCCCGGAGGGGGTTCAGCGGCTTCGGGAGGCTCTCCGCGATTTTCCCCATCCTCCGAGGGTGAGCGGTTTTTTTATTCCAAACCCTATCGGCTAACCGAACAAAGATCGTGTTTATTTTGACATATCGCCAAATTTAAATTATGATCCACCAAACCAATAGTTTAATGAAACTTTACCGGTAACCCCGTGACCATGAACACCCCAACGGATACCCCATCTGTGATAAAGTCCGGAAAATTTTCTCTTCAGGAATCCTTTAAAATTTTGCTGGAATGCCGGAACCGCGAGGATCTGAAAAAAGCGATCAAGGACCATATCCATCCCGCTTTCGAGGATGATTTCCGTCATTTTGTGATTGAAGTGTCGGCCACCGAGCCACCCCCGCTTTTAGGGTGTTCAGGATTCACCGACCGAGATCAGGAAGTCATTCGCATCTATCTGGAGGAAGATCCGCTGGCCAAACTCCTGTTGCTCCACAACGATGTCAGCGAGCAGATTTTTTTAAGAGATGAAAACGAGGCGCAAACGCTTTTTCCGTTTCTGGCTTTCAAAATCAAAACCGTGATGCTGGAAGAGGAATTGATTAAATGGCAGGCTATGGTTCAGGGACTTTTAAAATCGCCTTCTGGGATTGCCGTGGTCAATGGCAAGCGGGAGGTGGTCACGTCCAACCCAGCCTTCCGGGATATTTTTGAAATAGACTCCGGAGCGGCCCTCCCGCAGAACCTGATCAAGGTGCTCGAAAGGGAACAGGCCAATCTGGACGCATCGGATTTCGTCGAAGACGGGAAGTGGGGCAAGGAAGTTTCGTTTTTTACCCTTCCCAAAGGGACCTACAAATTATATTTGATTCCGCTGAAGGCCCTGGGTACCCGGGAATCGGAATTATGGCTGTTGCGCATTCATCCCGCCGCCGACCCGTTCACCAAATCCAACCGGCTGATTGAAAAGGCGGGGCTCACCTGGCGCGAAATGGAAATCTGCTGTTTGATCCACGACGGGCTGGGCCGGAATGAAATGGCCGAGCGGCTCTTCATCAGCGCGCATACCGTTAAAACCCACCTGAAGAAGATTCACAAGAAACTGGAAGTCAATTCCAGGACTCAATTGGTCGCCTACCTCAACCAGCATGCGGATGAAGCCCATGGCGAAGGATTAGGCTGAAACCGGACTCCTTCCTCCAGGCCCCCATCCCTGCCCTGGACAAAATTTCGTATAGGCAAAGAATTCAAACCTTTTTGACCACTGAAGCGGTATTTTCAGGAGTTTCGGTCTTTTTTTATACCCCTGGGGGGTATAACCACTGGCGAATTGTCATTTATCTGATAAACTGGTTTAGATGAATAATTTACATCAACTTTTAATGTTATGAACAATAGACCCAACATGCCCGAACCCACGTCTTTCATGGCTCCCGACAAGAAAAAGGAAATGTTGAAGACCATTGACGTCCTCAGCTTTTTCCACGAATCCACCCTCGAACGGCTGGCCCAGGAGAGCAAGGAAATCCCGCTGGAATCCGAAGCCGTCGTGTTCGAGGAAGGCGATCAGGGAAATGCCATGTACATCGTCCTTGAAGGGGAAATTTTGATTCATAAGGGTGGAAAACCGTTGACCAACATGCTGCCGGGAACCTTCTTCGGTGAGATGTCGCTGATCGAGTCCGTCCCGAGAACGGCCGGTGCGCGGGCCCTGGTTCCGTCGGTTCTTCTGGAAATCAACGAATCTCAGTTCCAGGAGTATTTCGCCACCCAACCGCAGGCTCTCATGGCCATCATGAAAACCCTGTCCGCGCGTTCCCGAAAAATTTCTACCCATCTGGTTTCATCCCAATCTTCCGTCACTAAACTCGGTGGAGACAAGGTCTCCAAGGATATCGTCCCGTCGCTGGACGAACATTACCGCGAGGTGCTGGTCTTCGAACCGGAGACCTTTAAATTTATCAAAGCCAATTCGCTCGCCTGCATGGATACCGGGTTCACCCCGGAGGAAGTAAAAGGAAAAACATTTATCGATCTGGCGCCGAGCATGGACCCGGATAAATTGACCCAGATGTGCGAATCCCTCATCAATAAACTGAGACCGATGGTTTCATTCGAAACCATATTCGAAAGAAAAGACGGCTCCGCCTACCCGGTCGAGTGCAAACTCCAGCTGGTGGAACTCCATGCCGACCAATATGAAATTCTGTTGTGGGTTCAGGATATTACAGAACGCAAGCAGATGGAGAACACCATCCGGCAAATGGCGTATTACGATTCCCTGACGGGACTGCCCAACCGGAACCTGCTCAATGACCGTCTGGCGGTGGCTTTGGCCAACTCCTCCCGCAACAACCAGAAAGTGGCCATTCTCTTTCTGGATTTGGACCATTTCAAAACCATCAACGATTCACTGGGCCATGAAGCAGGCGACCAACTGCTCCAGCAGGTGGCCCAGAGAATCAAGGGCATTCTGCGCAAACAGGATACGGTGGGACGCATGGGAGGCGACGAATTCATCGTTCTCATTCCGGAGCTGATGGAAACCGACCACACCGCCAGACTGGCCCAGAAGATTCTCGACTCTCTGGCGCCGGCTTTTAAAATCGGCGACAACGAATTGTACATCGGGGCCAGTATCGGTATCTCCATCTTCCCCGACGACGGCATGGAAATCAGAACGCTTCTTAAAAATTCCGATCTGGCCATGTACCGGGCCAAGGAAAAGGGCCGCAACACGTTCCAATTGTACACCCCGGCGATGAACTTCAAGGCGATGGAACGGCTGGCGGTGGAGAAAAACCTGAGAAAGGCGCTGGACCGCGAGGAGTTCGTGTTGTTTTACCAGCCGAAAATCAATCTAAAGTCCGGCCAGATCGCGGGCATGGAGGCTCTTCTGCGCTGGGACAGTCCGGAGTTGGGAATGGTCATGCCCAATCAGTTCATCCCCGTGGCGGAGGAAACCCGCATCATTATTCCACTGGGACATTGGGTTCTGCACACCGCCTGCCGGCAGGCCCAGATCTGGCGGGAAGCCGGGTTGCCGCCGTTGCCCATCTCGGTCAACCTGTCCGTCATTCAGTTTACGCATCCCAATCTGGTGTCCGAGATCAGCAAGGTTCTGGATCAAACGGGAACCCCGCCGCACCAACTGGAACTGGAAATCACCGAAACGGTTTTAATGCAGGACACCACGCTGGCGGTTTCCATTCTTAGGAAACTCAGCGAATTGGGAATCAAAATTTCGCTCGACGATTTCGGGACCGGTTTTTCTTCACTCAATTATTTGAAAAACCTTCCGCTGGATTACCTGAAGATCGACCGGACCTTCATCAAGGATTTCAACCTGCAGACCAACTCCGCCATCACCAAAGCCATCGTCACCCTCGCGCAAAGCCTGAATATGAAAACCATCGCCGAAGGCGTGGAGACCGAAGAGCAAAAACAATTTTTGAAGGAATTGAATTGTGATGAAGCGCAGGGTTACCTGTTCAGCCGGCCTGTTCCCAAGGAGGAAATCGAGAAACTTATAAAATCCGGGAAAACATTCAAATGAAGGTTATGAGGTGAGTTTTTTAAGCCCCTGGTCCCAGTCGGCGTTTTCAAATTCCTGGGCGGTGATCGGACCCATATTGCCGAATTTTTCCCGCTCGGTGAAAGTCAAATCCAAATCCTGAACCACCATCAACGGGTCTTCTTCCATATCGATGAAATCTTCAAAGGCTGAAGCACGATCCGGAGCTTCCAGGCTCTCGTATCCCTTCATATCCGGAGACGGATGGGATCCCTTGAGCCGGCCCATTCCATGCGCCGGGAATGATCCCCCGCCCGCCCCGGCGCCTTCACCGATGGCCTCCAGATACTCCCGGTAAAGACGGTAATGGGTAAAGCGGAACGGGCTGATCCGGTTGGCCTGGATCAGGTCTGCGGAAGCCATCCGATACTGTTTTTGCCGGAGAAAGATGCGGCCGCGGTAGACATGGGCCAAAAAGTGGTTGGGATGCAGGCTCAGCACCCTATTCAAATTCAGCTGGGCCACCGTAAAATTTTTATTTTCAATGTGTTGAATGGCCTGATCGAAATGCCGGCGAACGGATGTGCGCAGGTTTTCCCGCAGAATAAACAGCGGCTCCACTACCGGGAAAAACAATCGTCCCACCTGGTACACCCCCCAATGGAGCTTTTGCCGTAACTGGCCCATAATCCCCCGCAATCGCCCGAGCCGCCTGAGGAACAGGGTTTTCGGGCACGATTGAACCGTTCAGTCAAATTGGATGGGCACATTCTAACCAATGTCCAACATGCCGTCAATGATTTCCGCTCGGTGATTCCATTTTTAAAGGGGAATAAAAATATCGGCAGGAATATCGAATAAAATCAGGCCGGTCGGGAGTTTCTTGCTGTGCGGGTCCGCCAGGCTATTCCTCCCAAAATCAACAGGGAAACCCCACTCAGACCCGCCCCATAAAGCACCACGGAAGGTTTGAATTCGAAGACCACGGTATGGCGTCCGGCGGGAATCGTGACACCCCGCAGAACGTAATCGGTTTGATAAAGACGGGCGGGACGGCCATCGATACTCACCCGCCATCCGGGATAATAAACGTCGCTCAACACCAGAAAAGCCGGCGAGGCCGAAGTGGTTTCAAGTTCAACCACCGTATCGTTCAATGCCACTATTTCAACCCGGGCCTGGGGGTCAGGCGCACCCAGTGAATCCTCGAAGGGAACCTCAACCAAAGCCATGCGCTCTGGCTCAAACACGCTGCCATCGGGCAACCGGGAGGTCCGGATGGCCTGAAGGATGGTTTCGGCAGGAGCGGTCTGGACCTGGGAAACCAACCAGGCCCGCGGAAACGCCCGAAGGTTTTCCAGGACTTCAGTGGTCCCGTAGTGTTCCACCCGGCGAAAACGGACATTGTCCGCCATATGGAGTATCGGGCGGGATTGCCCGGTATGTTTGTTGAGGAGAGACAACTTGTCAATTTTCAGCGCCCCTTGTTTACCCAACCACTTCAGGGTCAGCCTTTTCGCGGCAATCTCCTTTTGAACCGGAAGAACCGAAACATATTTATTTGCCCGACAGGGAGGGGTCCGGTTTATTTCGGAAAGGACTTCAAATACTTTGGCCTTGCGATGCTTCACTTGGGGCTGAACGTCCGCACAATCATAGGCCCATTCCGAGGTGTCCCGCCCGGCCAGAAGATGGGTTTCCTGCACGGTTCCATCGTCATCAGTCAATTGGATCCGCAACACCTCCGATTGATCGGGCACCGCCACCGAACAGGCGAGATAGCTGACCACCCCCAGACCCGTCGTCTGAAAGCTCTGCGGAAGATCCAGATGGAGGGTGCGGGTCATGGAGATTCCGCAATCGTTTCCAAAATACGCCCCGAGATCAAGGAAGTTCCAAACCACGCCATCGATCTGCTCGGTGAATTTCGCCTGCGTGGGGAGGAAAATATAACGCACCGCCATAATATCCATACTCCGGTTGGAAGGCACGGCCCATTGCCCGCTGACATACCCCCTGAAGTCCATCGACATCAACTTCCGGTACCGGGCCAGACTCAGTTGGTTGTACCCGCTGGCGCTGGGAATACCCCACAACCAGGAAAGGTTGACAGGAATTTCTCCCTCACTGGCCATCGCCCCCTGAATGGGAATCATCCTCTGGTGCTTCTCCTGCAACAACTCTTTATACTTCTCCACATGCAGGGGAGATTGCAAAACAGACGCATGAGGCGAATAGTACCGCCAGTCCAAAAACCAGACGCAACTCCCCATATCCGCGATCAAAACCAGCATCAAAAAGGTGTGGGTCGTTCGGGAAGGCGCCACCCGGTTCCAAACCAGAAGCGCCGCGCTGGAAACCAAAAACACCGCCAGCGGGATTCCCACCGCCGGGTTATTCCAGGGAAGCAAATCCAGGGAAACCACCATTTTTTTTAAAGCGTCCTGCTGAAGCCGGTCGAACAAAAAATAAAAACTGGCCAGACACGCCATCAGGACGCCCGCGCCTCCCAGCACCAGTTTCCAAGCGAGGCGGAGCTGAGGTCCGTGTTTCTGGACGGCGGCGATCCCCAACCCGGTTAAAACCGACAGCGCCAGGGCCAACTCCACGAAATGCCGTGCGTGCGCCCGGAACATGCTGTATCCCGGCAACACATACATCAGCTTGATCAACGGGGTCCCATCTCCCAAAGCCAGTAAAAAGGCCAGCACCGCCACCGTGACCCAAATCCGGACATGAAGCCGGTTCTGCCAAACGGCGATGCCGATCGCGGCCAGCATCCAGGGCAAATAACCGACGTAACCGGTCAACTCCCATAAATTCCAATCGCCATAATAATGCGCGCTGTACAAGGACCGGGGAAATCCGCCATACACAAAAGGAAAGAAGAGTATGGGAATCTGATAGAGCGGCAGGGAATAGGAGATAAATTCCGTATACGAGAGCGAGGACCGCTCCCCCAAGCCGACCAACTCCAAGGTGGGTAGCAATTGCACCCCGGACAATCCCAAACCGAGAAGGACCATCCCCGCAAACTGACCGTAGTAGCTCCATCTCCGGGAGGAAGACCACCCCGCCATCAAGGCATAAACGAATCCCAGTCCGACCGCAAAGGTAAAAACCTGAGTGTGGCCGGCCAGCAGACAAAAGCAATACGCCAGGCATCCCGCGCCGAACCAAAACCCCGAAAACTTCTCGCGGAGCTTGTCCAGCGACCACACGATCAGGGGGAGCCAGGCCGCCTCATGGATCAGGGTAGGATGCCCCAAATGAGCCATCATAAACCCGCTTAGACCAAAGACGAGGCCACTCATCAGAGCTGCAAACCGGGATCGGGTCAGGTGGAAAACATATCCATAGGTAAAGCTTCCCGCGAAGACATAACCTAAAATAATATAAGTATTCCAACTCTGATAGAAATAACTAAAAATTAAAACAAAAGGGTACCATGTCTTAAAGTTAGGGTCTGCGGCGGCCGGATAACCAGAAAACAAAAATGGTGTCCACAAACTTTTGTGGACAAAAAAGGAGGAAACACTTTCCAGGATACCATCGAAAGGCGCCAATAATTGCCCACTGAACAGGACGGGCGAAAAAAACAGGACAAAAAATATCGTGTAAAAAAGTATCGGAAACAAGAAGGACCGGCTCAGCGCCTCGAGATGGAAATTCAGTTTCGGTGTCTCCTCCGGATGGGATGTGGGCATTTTCAATTTCGGGTTGCTTGTTTTAAAAGTGGACGCACCGAATAATAAAACGAAAAGCCACCGCGCCTCCTCTCATACGCTTCAACGTCAGATGGGCATATCCTTATCGGCTTCAGGTCCTATAACCCCATCCTAAAAACTCAGAGGACCCGAAAATTCATTCTGGCTTACTTTCGGATTTCTCCGGAGATCCGGGTTGCGGGCAATGGAAAGCCGCGCCGGCCGCGATGGCATCTCCACCGGCCATACTGAGGGCGTCCAGGCGCACATAGTTGCCGCCCTTATCCGCCGCCTGTTGCCGGAGATGGGCCTTGGCCTCGTTCATGTCGTCCCCCTTGGACTGAATATCCCCGACCATCAGACAGCCCATCGGCGGATCGTTTTTCATCAACTGGACATTGATCTTTTTTTCGGGGGTGGAACCACAACCGGAAAACATCACCGCCGCCGCCACCATTAAAAACACCAGGCGTTTCATAAGCCCTCCTTCAGAAATGAAATAATATCTTATCCTTTAATGGTAAAGGGGGACCCGGGAGCCGTCAATTCGGAAAATAGAATAGTTGCCGCGTGAAGTCTTGCAGACACACAACAAGGAAATCCAACTGAATCAGACCAGCGGAACAGGGGCTATGAGTTACAATAGGGCCATATTATCGGCAACCGGTCTTATTAAATCCGCTAAAAAATATTTATTAACTGTTTCTACCCGGAGGCGGTTTGCCATGACCCAGACCACAGCCATTGCCCTTTTTGTGCGGGTGGTGGATTCATTGCTTTACCTCAAAACCGTATTGTATCCGCCCACCCATCCCTGGGCTCACTGGGTCAGGAGGAAGGGCGCGCCAGAGATACCACTCCGCGTAACGGCGTGAAACCCGGCGACGCGCCGAGTTAGACCTTGGAAAGGTTTAATCTGAGAATGCGCTTAAAACAATAACCATCTGGGAACCCCTGAACCGCGTCAGGCGTCTTTTTTGGAGAACACCCGCTGGAAGAAGTCCTTCAAGGCCGCCCAGGATTGTTCGTCCGCTTCTTTACTGTATTCCAGGTTGGGGAGGTTGAATTTCTTGCTGAACTCGCCGGCCTGTTTGTTGGTGAAGGCGTGCCGCGCCCCCTCCAGTGTGATGTATTTGAAATCCTTCACCGCCGCCGCCATCTCCTGCTTGAAGGCCGCTACCGCTTTGGGATCCAGCCAGGCGTCGTTCGACCCGTTGATGACCAGTACCGCCGCCTTGACTGTTCCCGGAACCACGGTATCCGTCGGCAACCCGGCGTGAAACGCCACCACCGCATCCAGATCAGAACCGGCTATCGCCATGCGCAGCGACACCGTGCCGCCGAAGCAAAACCCGATCGACGCGATGCGCTCCGGGTCGACCGTGGCATGGCTTTGAAGCAAATTTTTAGCCGCATTGAACCGGGCCTTACTGCCTTCCCAATCCTTCATGGCGGCGTTCATAAGTTCGCCGGCCTTCTTGGGATGGTCGGCGGTTTGGCCGTCGCCGTACATATCGACCGCCAGGGCGGTGTAGCCAAGCTCCGCCAGCATCCGCGCCCGTTCGCGGGCATGCTCGTTGTGGCCCCACCATTCGTGGACGACCAGAACCCCGGGACGCTTGCCCTTCACCGCATCGTCCCAGGCCAGATAGCCTTTCAGCGTCGTCCCGCCGGAGGAATAATCGATCTCCTTGGTTTGAATACCCCCATTCGTCTGAACGTCGGAATCGGCACAGGCGGCAAAACTGAATATCAGGAAAAAGGCAAGCAGAGTTCTCATGACGAAGCTCCTTAAATAAGTAAATTTTGCCCTACAAAATAACCCATTTCCCCACCCGGATCAATTGAAGTTGGTATCAAAGATAAATGAATATTATCTAAAAGGAGTCCCAACACTCCTCGCCGGTGGGGAAATACCCTTTAAATTGTTAATTAGATTTTCAGGCTATTTTAAAGGGTAATGCCTTTTTTTTTGGAATGACTGGATAATGGTAAATGCCCTCTTCCCTATAGCTCCTGCTTTTTACAACATTGGGAAATACTCTATAAAAATCGGCTTTTGACATTTGAAATTTCCCATCGATTTTAGTTTCAATTTGAAAAATGTCATTGTCATCAAGGGGCTCAATATAGCTGGCTTTAAAACAAAGTCGGGGATGCGAATAAGTAACCATAGGTTTTTCTCCTTTTTTTCCAAGGGTTGTTTTTCCAATTAAAGAGGGTTTAACGCGGCTCGACTCTTGGTCCATTTCGAGCAAACCCACCTCTTCCAAAAGCTTCCTTAGAACGGAGTTGGGGGTATCCACAAAAGGCTCACCCCGTTGTTGAAGGGCTTTATACACATCTTCATCAATACGAATCGTCGGCATCTAAGAACCTCCATCATTTTCAATTTCGGAATAAGTGGGAATTTTATACTTGTGATGTTATAATGTTTGTGATATAAAATCTACAAAAAAATTCACTTACTTTCCAATGCTTTCCAAATGAACATGGGATATTATAATAATAGTTAATTGATAGTTATTATAAAACCAATAGATTACTGGGTGGGCTTATGAGTACCAACAAGAGCTATGCGCTGGGGGTACATTACGAGAAATTTATTGCCGACCAGGTTGCACAGGGACGTTTCAACAATGCCAGTGAAGTGGTGCGGGCGGGCCTGCGGATACTGGAGGACTATGAAACCCGCATGAAGGAATTACGCTCCCTGATCGATCAAGGGGATGCCGCTGTTTCCTCCGGCCGGGTGAAATCCTATGCGAGCGCCGATGAACTGACCGCGGATATTGTCAAACGGAGCAAAGACCCATCAAGTCCAAACGGTTAGACATTTCAGAACCCGCCCAAAATGACCTGACCACAATTTATACCCATATTGCGCAGGAGAGCCCGGACTCCGCGGAGCGTTTTGTGGCCGATCTCATCCGGCAGATGTATAAGCTGGCGGAGCTTGAAATTATCGGAGCACCCAGGGACTGGATACGCCCCGGCCTTCGGGCTTTTCCGTATCGGCAACGGTGTATTTATTTTCGTGATTATGAAGACCGGATTGTGATTGTCCGGGTTCTCCATGGCCGACAGGACATTGAACCGCAGGAGTTTTAAGAAACAACTCACCCGTTCCCACAGTGTTCCCACGGGCAACCGTTGATTATCAAAATCAATTAGTTTTTTAAGCGATTGAAAATAAAAGGCAGGACCTGGCGTCCCCAGCGGGATTCGAACCCGCGTCGCCGGCGTGAAAGGCCGGTGTCCTGGACCGGGCTAGACGATGGGGACTTGTACAGGCTGACTGAAAGAAAAAAATGGTGAGCCGCGAAGGGATTGAACCTTCGACCCACGGCTTAAAAGGCCGTTGCTCTACCAACTGAGCTAGCGGCTCCAAATGCGGATAAGGAATGGAAAAATATCAGACCGAGTGTACCATGTCAAACTCTTTTATTTGGCTTGATTTTACCCCAACCCACTCATAAAATGGCCTATTAACGTAATTTCACCCCGCTCAAGGCCCAACGTGGAAAAATCGGAACAAATCTGGATGGACGGGGCCTTGGTCCCGTGGCACGAGGCCAATGTCCACGTCCTCACCCACACTCTGCACTACGGCTTCGGTGTGTTCGAGGGCATCCGCTGTTACCGCACCGCCAATGGCCAATCCGCCATTTTCCGCCTGCCGGAGCACGTCCAGCGGCTGTTCAACTCCGCCAAAATCCTGGGGATCGACGTCCCCTTTTCGCCGGAGGAGATTACCAAGGCCATCATCGAAGTGGTCAAAGTCAACAAGCTGGAGGAGTGCTACATCCGCCCGCTGGTTTTTCTGGGCGACAACAAAATGGGCCTGAACCCGGAAGGCGTCAACGTCCGCGCCGCCATCGCCGCCTGGCCGTGGGGCGCGTATCTGGGTGACGACGGACTCAACAAAGGTATCCGCGTCCGCACCTCCTCTTTCACCCGGCACCACGTCAACATCAGCATGACCAAGGCCAAGGCCTGCGGCTATTACATCAACTCCATCCTCGCCAAGGCGGAAGCGGTGCGCGACGGCTACGACGAAGCCATCCTGCTCGATCCCAACGGCTACGTTTCCGAAGGGTCGGGGGAAAATATCTTCGTTTTATACAGGGGCACTCTGCTCACCCCGCCGTTGTCGAGCAGTTGCCTGGACGGGATCACCCGCGACGCGGTGTTCGGCATCTGCAACGAGCTGAACATCCCGTTGAAAGAGGAGACGCTGACCCGCGACATATTGTACTTGGCCGACGAAATTTTCCTGACCGGCACCGCCGCCGAGATCACCCCGATCCGCGAGGTCGACAACCGCACCATCGGTACCGGGACCAAAGGCGACACCACCGACCGCATCCAGAAAGCCTTCTTCGACATCGTTGGCGGCAAATCCCCGAAATTCAAACACTGGCTCACCGAAGTTTAACCGGCCGGCGTGACGCTGGACCCAATTCGCTCCGGCGGAAATTTAAAACATAGATCCTTCGCTAGCGCTCAGGATGACAACCCCTCCAGGCATGTCATTCTGAGGAGGCGAAGCTGACGAAGAATCTGTGTTTTCATTCTGTGATCCTATCCTATTTTCTCTGTGCCCTCTGTGGTTCCAATTCAAATCCACTCGTTCTGCCCTAAAATACATCAAAAACACTGTGAAAAACTTGCCTTTTCGATGTCAAAATGTTAGTTTTTGTAAAGGCGGTTAAATCTGCCGAAAAATTAAGCGGTTTTTAGGGTTCAATGTCCCCTTTTTGGGGATTTGATATTTATGGAGTTCTGAAGTATGCCTATTTATGAATACGAATGCGAGAAATGCGGGTCGGTGTTCGAGTTGATTCATGCGGTCAGCGCCGCCCCCCCGAAGAAATGTGAAACCAAGGGATGCAGGGGCAAACCGCGGCGGATGGTGTCGGCCGGGGGATTTATATTGAAAGGCGACGGCTGGTACGCCAACGATTACCCCTCTGAATCCCGCAAAAAGGGCTGGGAAGCGGAAAGCCGGCAGGGCAAACCGGCCGCGGCCACCGACTCGAAGTCCAAAGGCGGATCGGCCCCCGAGGCGGCGGCACCGGCGCCCGCCTCTAAAACCGAATCCAAACCGGCGGCTCAAGCAAGCAGTAAAAATCCCTACACCGGTGGCAAATCCAAAACTTCAAAAGGGGAAAAGGCGTCCAAATAAACGGCGCCCGGGTATGCGATGGATGGCGACACTCCTCATTTTGAACAGATCTTTTCCTCTTTAATCGACGGGGTGATGCTGGTGTCCCCCGAGGGCACCATCGAGCGGGCCAATCCCGCCGTCGAGGAAATGTTTCATGCCTCCCTCGAGTCTTTAACGAACCAGCCTTGGACCGAATTTTTTCCCGAGCAACCGGAAATGGACATGAAAATCCGGCACACCTTGACGCGTGGAACCTCGTTCCGCGATCTCCGGTGCCAGGGCTTCCGCAAAGCCAGCCGGTCGTCGTTCCCGGTCAGCGTCACGGTGTCTCCTTATATGAATATGAATACCGGCGGCCCGCCCGAAGGCGCGGTGTTGCATGTGCGCGACATGAGTCTGTTCAAGGAGCTGGAGGAAAGTTCGAAGCGGATGGACGGCCTGTCCCATCTCGGGGTGTTGTCGCTGGGCATGGCGCATGAAATTAAAAATCCCCTGGTGGCGATCAGCGGTTCGGCGCAGTTGCTGCGCAAGCGTCTGCCGGACCAGCACCACAAGTTCCTCGATGTGGTCATCAAGGAGTCGGAGCGGATCAACCGGATGCTGGAACGCATGCTGACCTTCGCGCGGCCCACCCGGCTGGAAATCAAACTGCTCAACATCCACCAGATTCTGGAGGAAATTCTGCTGTTGGAAAAAAAGAACGGACACAAGAACGTCCGGTTCGTTCAGAACTACGACCCCAGCCTGCCCCAGGTGGAAGGGGACGAAGACCAATTGAAGCAGGTGTTCCTCAACCTGGTGCGCAACGCTCTGGAGGCCATGCCCGATGGCGGCACGCTGGAGTTGATGACCCGCATTCATTCCCATTACACCGTTAAAACGGAAGCCAATCCCAATTCCCGGCAGGCCATCCTGGTGGAAATCAGGGATACCGGAATCGGCATTGAAGAAGAGGACCTGAATCATATGTTCACTCCGTTTCACACCACCAAGAGCAAGGGGAGCGGCCTGGGCCTTCCCCTGTCCCTGAAAATCGTGGAGAACCATCAGGGGAAGATCCAAGTGCAATCGAAAGTGGGACAGGGCACGCGGTTTCAGGTGTTCCTGCCCGTGGAACAAGGGTAACCATGACCACCGGCCAAAACATTCTGATCGTAGACGACGAAGAAAGCATCCGCTGGGTCTTCGCGCAGGCGTTAGAGGAAAAACCGTTCACCGTGCACACCGCGGCCTCCGCCGAAGAAGCGCTGGAAAAAATCAAGGAGCACTCATACCTGTTGGTCTTCACCGACATTTTCATGCCGGGGATGAGCGGTATGGAGCTGTTGGACCAGATCAAAGACCAGCAACCGCAATCCCGCGTCGTAGTCATGACCGCCCAGGACACCATGAACAACACCATCCTGGCCATGCGCAAGGGAGCGTACGATTACATCAGTAAACCGTTCGACTTCGGCGAAATTTACGGACTGATCGACAAGGTCGTCGCCAGCTCGCAGGTGGTGCCTCCCGAGGAACCCGTCGTGGCGGACGGGACGGATTTTTCGGTGGACGACATTGTCGGCAAAAGCCGCTCCATGCAGGACATTTTCAAAACCATCGGTAAAGCCGCCGTCACCCAGCTTCCGATATTGATCACCGGCGAAAGCGGCACCGGCAAGGAACTGGTGGCACGGGCGCTTCATTATTATTCCGACCGCGCGAAACGGCCCTTTATCTTCATCAACTGCGCCGCCATTTCGCGCGAACTGCTGGAGTCCGAACTGTTCGGCCACGAGAAAGGCGCGTTCACCGGAGCGGTGGAGGCCAAAAAAGGAAAATTCGAACTGGCCGACAACGGAACCATCCTGCTCGATGAAATCGGCGACATGGAACTCGCCCTGCAGTCTAAAATCCTGCGCGTCCTGCAAAACAGTGAATTCTACCGGGTGGGCGGCAAAGAACCCATCCGGGTGAACGTGCGGGTGATCGCCGCCACGAACCAGATCCTGCCGGAACTGATGGAACAAAAACGCTTCCGCGAAGATTTATATCACCGCCTCAACGTCATCAATATCCATGTCCCTCCGTTGCGCGAACGGGCGGAGGACGTGCCTCTGCTGGCCCACTATTTCCTGAAAAAGTTTTCCGGCGAACTGACGCGAGGGCGGGTGTACCTGTCTCCCCAGGTCGAGCGGATTTTCAAACATTATTCCTGGCCCGGCAATATCCGCGAACTGGAGAACGTGATCAAGCGCGGGCTGGTGCTGGCATCGAACGGTCCCCTGCTCCCGGAGCATTTGCCCGCCGGCCTGCAGACCGGCGAATCGGCTTCGGAACCGGCCCACCCCGCCTGGGATCAAGAAATGGACCCGCTGGTCCAGAATTTCCTGAAGGATCATCTGGAAGGCGGTAAGGGTCAGCTGTACGACCTGTTGATTGAATCGGCGGAAAAACATCTGTTCGAACAACTGCTGGAGAAAAACCGGGGCAACCAGGTGGCCACCGCCAAGGACCTGGGCATCAACCGCAACACCCTCAAGCGCAAGATCGACGCCATGAACATTCAACCGAAAAAAAAGAGCGGTAAGCCTTCTTATTAATTTATAGAGCCGACCGTGAAAACCCAAACCCTGTTTTCCCGAAACAGCCCGCTGGGGGCGCCTCTGAAAGTCATCCGGCAAACGTTTTCCGCCCATCAGGGAAAACCGGCGCGGCGCCTTTCGTTTGTCTCCGGCCTGCACGGCGATGAGATGGAAGGGCTGTACCTGTGCCACCGTCTCATCCAGGCTCTGCGCCGGATCAAGGACACCCGGCCCGAGGAGTTTCTGGGCGAAGTGCATGTGTACCCGGCGGCGAATCCGGCGGCGCTCAACCACGGCACGCGCCTGTGGCCGTTTTACGGATCGGACATGAACCGCATGATGGGTCCGCATCCCGGCAAGTCCCTTCCCGTGCAACTCGCGCAGGAGGTGTTCGACGATATCCAGGAACACTCGGATATGGCGGTCGACATCCACGCCTCCAACCTGCACCTGAACGAGTTGCCGCAGATCCGGATCATTGAAGAATTCGGCGAGGAGTTGTTGCCGCTGGCCCGGCAGACCCATACCGGCATCATTTGGATTCACCCCATGGCCGGCGTGTTCGAATCCACGCTCGGCTACAACCTGAACAAACTGGGGATTCCCACCCTGGTGATCGAAACCGGCATCTGTCTGCGCATCGAACCCGAAACGGTCGACCGCCTGTTTCAGGGAATGATGCACCTGCTGGTGGAACAGGGCGTGCTGGCGTCTTTGCCGGAGGGGATACCCCCGCTGCCCGCCTCGCGCGTGGTGTATCCGGGGGAAGTGGCCCAAGCCTGCGCCAAGCATTCCGGCCTGTTCATCAGCCGGGCACACCTGGGACAGCCAGTGAGTGAGGATGAAATCATCGGCCAGGTGGTGGACCCGGTGGCAGGTGTGGTGCTGGAACAGGTCACCGCACCGGGCGCCGGTCTGCTGTTTACCTTGCGTGAACAACCGGTCGTCCACGCTGGAGCCCTGCTGGCCCGGGTGGCGCGTGATCTGGAACCCCGGCCGTGAAACAGGAAATCCTGCATATCCCCACTCCCTTTGGAGAACCGCTCGTCCTGTACAAAAACCGGTGGGGTCCGTTGGACGGAGAAGGGCTGTCCATCGTCAGCGGTTTGCAGGGCGACCGGTTGAACGGCATGATGGTGGCGTCCCGCCTGTCCCGGTTTCTGAATGACATCGAGTCCGGCCGGGAAACCGGATATCAGATCCGGGGAAACATCCAGATTTTCCCGATCGTCAACTACAAGGCGTGGGAAACCGGCAACCCGGTCTGGAACTTCGACAGTCAGGATGTCGATCTCACCTTTCCCGGCATGGAGGTGGGGGAGTTGACGGAAACCATCTGCAACACGGTGATCCGGCACACCGCCGAATCCGATTACGGTATCGTCGTGCAATCCGCGGAAAAACATTACGATGACGCGCCGCATGTCCAACTGATCGAACCCAACCGCAAACGGCGCAACCTGGCGCGCAGTCTGGGGCTGGCCGTCGGCCGGGAGGTTTCCGAAAACCCGGCGCTCGTTTTAAACCTGGCGAAGCGGTGGGACCTCATGGGACTGCATCCCTTCATCCTGTCCGCGGGAAAACCGCAGACCTATCAGCCGCAGTATTGCGACCTGCTGGTGGACGGCATCGTGAATTTCATGAGGAGCCAGGGATTGTTGACCCCTACCCGTGAAAAAGGCAGCCAGCGGGAAATGGCTTTTTTCGATGCAGAGCACGAATGCCCGGTGCTCACCCGGGAAGCGGGATTGTTTTATTCTGAAATTGAGGTCGGGACGGCGGTCGATAAAGGGCAAAAACTGGGAGAGGTCCGCGATCTTTATGAGGGAGGCCTGCTGGAAGAAGTGCCGGCGCCCGAGAAGGGATTCGTGGTGACGCTCAGGGAATACCCGATGGTGCACGAACAGGAATGCGTGGCGGTGGTGTTGCGGGAAAACCATCGACGGGGGTTCTGGCCGTTCGGTTGACCCTTATCGCCCGGTTTTTTATTTAACGTTCAACAAGAAATCCATGAAACCGTAGAGGGCCAAGCCGCCCCCGAGCACGGTCATAACAATACTGCGCAAATTTCTTTTTTTGACTTCGTCCCGCTTTTTGCCTTTGGCATCGAGGTAGGCCCACTTCATTTTGGGATCACGCATCTTGGCATACTGCTTTTTCTCCATCTTGGAACACCAGGACAAAATGCCGATTCCAATGAAAAACAGGACGGCGCCCACAATCTGATCTTCATTGAAAAATTCACCCAATAATTCGGCCAATCGATCACCTCATTAGTGAAGGTTCCTGTTTTCCCCGGCAACCGGGTTCATTAAAAAATTATAGCACAATAAAAACAAAGACATATCCGTTTTTGAACGGCTCACGCGCCTTGCCCGCACCGGATGAATGGGTTAGACTTTAAATATAAACATTTGAATACCTTAGAGCCAAACAAACCCCAAAACGGAATCTCCATGAACAGCCAGGCCATGGCACCGGTACAGATCACTCAAAATCCCGAAGGCTACCGGTATTCGGTGGAGCCTTTTCTGCTCGCGGACTGGGTCCGGCCGGCCGGGGAATCGCGCATTCTGGACATTGGAACCGGGTGCGGCATTATCCCCCTGCTGCTGATGAGCCGGCAGGCGGATCTCGAGATCACCGCCGTGGAAATCCAGAATTCCCTGGTCCAACGGGCCGTGGACAATGTGGCCGCCAACGGATGGTCCGGCGGCATCCGGGTGCTGGCGGGGGATTATCCGGTGCTCGCCAGGGACTGGGAGCCGGGAACTTTCGACTGGATTCTGAGCAATCCCCCGTACCGGAAAGTGAACAGCGGTAAAATCAACCGCTGCCGGGAAAAAGCCTTGGCGCGGCACGAGCTGGCGCTGACGCTGGAGACTCTGGTGAAGGCGAGCGCTCCTTTGCTCAAACCGGGGGGGAAAATCGCACTGGCCTATCCCTTCTACCGGCTGCGGGAGGTGATAGAACAACTGAGGCGACACGAATTGAATCCCACGCGGATCGCCCGGGTGACCGGGCACCAGGCGGTCGCTCCGAAAATCTGCCTCGTGGAGGCGGTCCGGGGAGCGGGACCGGAAAACCCGAGTGAACACACACTGACCATCTATCATCCGGATGGCCGTTACACGCAAACTATGCAGGACATTTATGCTTCCTTTAATTATCCTGAGCGGTCCCACCGCCTCAGGTAAAAGCCAAACCGCGCTGGCCCTGGCGGAGCATCTCGGCACCGAAATTATCAGTGCCGACTCCATGCAGGTCTACCGCCATTTCGATATCGGGACATCCAAGCCCTCCGTAGAAGAGCGCAAACGGGTGACCCATCACCTGATCGATATCCTGGACCCGGAGGAGGAGTTCACCGCTTTCGAGTTCAAGAAACGGGCGCTGGCGTGCATCCGCGAAATCAGGAGCCGGGACAAAATTCCGGTCATGGTGGGTGGCACCGGACTCTATCTGAAAACCCTGCTGGAGAACCGCGACTGCGCCATTTCCGTCTCCTCCGAAATCCGCCGCCAGGTCCAGGATGAAATCCGGGAGAGAGGAACGCGGGAGATGCACGCCGAGCTGGCCAGCGTCGACCCGGTGTATGCCGGTAAAATCCAGCCGACCGATCCGTCGCGGATCGAGCGCGCTCTGTCAGTCCACCGGGAAACGGGAAAAAAATTCTCCGAGTTTCACGCAGAGGACGCCCCCGCCGATTACGAGTTTGAATCGTACCTGTTCGTTTTGGAAACCGACCGTCCGTATTTATACGAGCAGATCGACCGGCGCGTGGATCACAT
>Ga0209997_10000096_pt1 | contig 24625 bp, 27 predicted proteins | sample CR04metaG_FD_182079 | JGI IMG/M metagenome (GOLD analysis project Ga0209997, IMG submission 182079) | Deep subsurface microbial communities from Mariana Trench to uncover new lineages of life (NeLLi) - CR04 metaG (SPAdes) (version 2) | ecosystem: Environmental > Aquatic > Marine > Ocean trench...
TGCGTTCCACTCCGTCGGCCTCCTCAACGTACTCTACAGTACGTTTGCGGGGGCCTCGGTCGCGCGCCTTGTCAGGCCGGCCCTTCCGCCGCTTCGTGACGAGTAGGTGTGAGAAATGCGGGCTAACAAATGCCATTACAGTATAGGCGTGGGTTTGCTCTCTTCCTCTCTGATCCCTACCGAGGGATGAGCGCCCGTAGCCAGTTGGTCTTCAAACTCGATTTTATAGATCTCCAGAAAGGTGACAAACAGAGCTGCCACCAGGGGACCCAGTACCAGCCCGGAGGGACCAAACAGAATCAGGCCTCCTGCCAGAGAGAATACAACGAGGAGCAGATGCATTCCCTGGGATGTTCCTTCAATGATGAGTGGACGAATTAAGTTATCCAGAAGTCCGATGACCGTCACTCCAAGGACGAACAGTATGGCGCCCTTCATCACCGCTCCACTGGAGACCAGATAAAGACTGATGGGAATCCATATGGTAGCCGTTCCCACTACAGGAACGACAGAAAAGATGGCCGTAGCGGTTCCCCACAGAATTGAATTACTGACCCCCAAAAAAAAGAAGATCAAACCGGCTACGATGCCCTGACAGATTCCAGTGGCAAAGATCCCAAAAAAGGTGGCAAAGGTCACCTCCTTGAGTTTCTTGAGCACCAAATCTTCATGCTCGGGAGCCAGAGGGATCAATTTCTTGAGTTCCCTTACCAGGGCTTCGCCGTCGCGGAAGAAAAAGAACATGCTGAAGATCATGATAGAGAATTTCAAGAAGAATACTCCGATTCCCCCCAGAATCGATGCATAATGCTCGGTCAGATACTGGGCCACGCGATTCAACAGCGATGAAATCAGCAGGGTCAGGTTCAAACCCTCGACGCCCAGGAACTGGCTGAATTGCTCGCTTACCTCCCGCAAGAAGGGACTTTCCGGAAAGGAGAAATTCTGCTCGAACTCTCCGCTTGCCAACTGGACCTGGAAACTCTCATAAGCAAAAGCGAACTCGTTGAGGAGGGCGATAAAAAAGACGAAAAAGGGAATGATGATCAAGGTCGTGACGATGAGAACCATCAGGGCAGAACTCAGATTTGGACGATTCTTCAGCTTTCGGTTCAGTTCCAAATAGTTGGCATAGAAGAGTGAAACCAGTGTCAGGGACAGGATCACGCTGATGAGGAAGGGTTCAATCATCCTGTAAAACAGATAGAGGATGAGAACCAAAGCGAGGCTGAAGAATATCTTCGAATACTTAAGAGTTACCGGCATTCACTCACTTTGGCATTCACTTACTGTTGACCATTTTGTTGACCATAGGGACAAACATCGGCCAGGACGCATGCATAACACTTTGGCTTACGGCTGTTGCAGACTCGTCGACCATGGTGAATCAGTTGATGGGAAAACCCGATCCAACGATCACGTGGGATCTGACCCATGAGATCCTTCTCGACCTTGTTGGGATCTGTGTGGGTGGTCATTCCCAGGCGATGGCTCAGACGCTTCACATGGGTATCCACAACCACACCGGTACTGATTCCAAAAGCCGTACCCAGCACAACATTGGCCGTCTTACGGGCTACACCGGGCAGTTGCAAGAGTTCCTCCATGCTCTCAGGAACTCTTTCTTCGAACGTCTCAACGATCCTTCGGGACGCCCCTATCAGATTCTTGGCCTTGTTTCGAAAGAATCCCGTGCTTCGTATGATCTCCTGCAACTCTTGCTCATCCGCCCGGGCCATTTCGCGGGGTGTCCCATAGCGCTGAAACAGATGGGGCGTGACCATATTCACGCGCACATCCGTGCACTGGGCGGAGAGGATAGTGGCAACCAGAAGCTGAAAAGGACTGTCGTGATGAAGAGCGCATTCGGCATCAGCATATTCCTCGTCCAAACCCCGGAGGATCTCTCCGATCCGATGTTCTTCCTTGGCTTTCTTTCTGGCTGCGGAGTCTCGTGGACACATGACCGGCCTTCATCATACCATCGCAGGGCGAAAAGTGGCGGGTGCCCAGGAAGGCCAAGCTCTTCGTTCTCCGCGCCCTTCGATCCGAACTACGCCTGCGGTCGAAAGGCTTGTGCGGCCTCGATCTTGACCTTCCTGAACACCCGCTAGAGTCTCTTTTGAACGACTGGATCCGGAGTATCCCCACTCTCAGGGGGCTTAGACTTTTTCCGGAAGGTAAACACAAGCCCTAATGCAGCCAGCGCCAGCACAACTCCGGCCAGTAGTGAAATCAGTGAAAAAGAATGCCGCAAACGAGCAAACATCTGCCCGGGACTCACCGTAAAGTCCTGAGAACCGAGAAAAATTTCCGTCCCATCGGGACTGATCAGGTGTGTGACGAGGGAGACTTGTTCAGGCTGGGAGATGTCTCCCTGAAACATCCATTGCCATTCTATCTTCTCTCTGGGGCCGACCGTTTGAAGCGGTTCCTTGTCCAATAAAACGATCTTCAAGTTGTCCGAACGGGTTTGCCAACTGGTCTGGATCTTCAGTGTTTCTCCCAAGACCTCGTAAATTTTTCTTTCTTCCTCAGTGAATTTCACGATTTCTGGCGACTTCACTTCAAAACGCACGGGATGGACGGTCCCGGCATAGGGAGGAATCTGAATCTCGAGGGTCGCAATCGGTTGACTCAATAAGTAGAGATCAGCAAGTTGAAATAAACCTTCTTCTCGAGGTTCCACCCTTCTCTTTAGATACAACGAGTTGGCCAGCAGAGAAGCATCCTGAAACTTTTCGTTTTCTCGCTGAATGGCCAGGTAGCGGGCTTCCAAGCTCTTTCGATTTGAGGTCAAAAGACGAAGGTCCTGCCACACCTTGTCCCTATCTTTTTGAGTCTTTTGCAGCTCCTTCGACAGTGTCTGGCTTTTCTCCTGATGCTCGGCCAGTTGGGTAGTGGCGTCCTGGAGTTCCCGGGCTCGACGGATTCGTTCCTGTTGAAATGTGGTGATCGATTCGTTCAAGATTTTGACCCGAGCACTGAGACTGGTTGCCGAAGAGGTCTTCAAGTTCAAATTTTTGACCAATGATTCAACCTGCTGTTCGTATTCTCGGGTGCTTTTCCTAAACTCATCTGTTTGTCGCTCAGCAGACTGGACCTTGGTTTCAAAGCCGTCGCGCTCGGCTCGTAGTGTACTGAGCTGGATTCTGGTTTGATCCAGCTCCGCCTTCAAGGGAGCCAGGTCTGATTGAATCTGTTGTAGAGCTTCAGTTTCTTCAAGGAGTTCTTGCTCGACTTCTTCAAGTTTGCTTGTTGCCAATCGATAGGCGGGGATTTTTTCACCAAGAGTCTTCATCACGAAGTCATCGGAGGTGTTGTTAGAGCGAGCCAGTTGCTGAACGAATTGGTCGAATTGGCTTGTGATAAATTCCTCTTTTGCGGAGTCAATGTCGGTATAGGAAAGGCCTTCGGTCAGCGTAGCCTCTAAGGCCACATCGAAGTTCCCTCGCTGGGGAAAATCCTGTTCGAGTTGCCGGGGAAACTGGAATGCTATTTCTCCTTGGCCATTGGTCTCTAAAGAAGCGATCTTGAAGCGAACGGAATCATTTCTGAAGTTCACATCTGTAATGCGTACCTGGTCTCCGACCTTGAAAAGCAGGGGAGAAGCGGCAGACCCGGGATCGAGAGTGGGTCGGGTTTCTGAGACATGGACAATTTGTCGCCTGCCCCGAATCGGGATCTTCAAAAACAGGGCTTTGTTCTCGTAGTTGTGGACGTACCAGTTCTCGATTTCCCGCCGAACCCCGGCATTGAGCCACAGGCTCATGCTGAAGAAGATAACGAATAGCTTGAACCCTCTTTGGCTTCGTGAAACTCCCATTTTTGTTGAAACCTCCATCCACCTGTGTCAAGCTTGGATTGCACCGATTTTAACACATGTGAAAACCCTTTCTCACCAGGTACTCGATTATAATAGCCTAGTCCGAATTATGCATAGGTTCTCGTCACGAAGCGGCGAAAGCGCCGGCCTGACCAGGCGCGTGACCGAGGCCCCCGCAAGCGTACTGTATGGTACGCTGAGGAGGCCGACGGAGTGGGCACCCGCTTTGCGGGTCGCACAGTCAGGCCGAGCGATTTCGGCGATGCAGTAGAGAATTTATGCATAATCCGGGCTCACAGACATGAACGACTCTCTGGTCGTCAATGAGATCTTCTTTAGCATCCAGGGTGAATCCAGCTATACGGGGAGGCCCTGCGCCTTTGTTCGATTGGCCTACTGCAATTTGAGGTGTACCTATTGTGACACCGAGTACGCTTTCCACGAGGGCCAGAAGATGTCCTTGGAAGATGTTGTGAGCAAAGTTGGGAGTCTTCCTACCGATCTGGTGGAGATTACGGGGGGGGAGCCTCTTCTTCAGCCCTCGGTCCATCCGCTGATCAAGCATTTCCTCGACGATGGAAAAACAGTCCTGATTGAAACGGGAGGAAGCATCGACGTACGCCCGGTGGATCCTCGAGCCATCCTGATCTACGACATCAAGTGCCCGGACAGTGGAATGATGGAGAAGAACTGTTGGGACAATATACCCCATCTCAAGCCCCAGGACGAGATCAAATTCGTGCTGGGATCCCGTCGAGACTACGACTGGGCCAAGGAAAAAATGGGAGAGCTGGACCTTGTCGGAAAGCACACGATTCTGTTTGCTCCAGTCTGGGGTCAGATTCATCCTCGCCAGCTGGCCGAGTGGGTTTTGGAAGATGGCCTTTCCGTTCGATTGCAGATCCAGCTGCATAAAATCCTGTGGGGTTCCGAGACCCGGGGTGTTTGATACTTGGCATTGGGGGCGATTTGGGGACAGACTACTCATTCCCCAAGTTCACTAGGCTAATTTCCCTATCTGGCGCAAGGCTTCATAGACAACAATGGACACCGCTCCGGCCAGGTTCAAACTGCGAACCTGCGGGTGGAAGATAGGTATTCTCCAGATGCGGTCTGAATATCGTTCAAAAATCCACTGGGGAAGGCCCTTGGTTTCGCAGCCAAACACAAGGAAATCATCTTTCCGAAAAGCGGCGTTGACATAGGTCTCTTCTGCTCGCTTTGAGAAGAAAAACAGTCGATCGGCAGGGATCCCCTCGAAGAACCTCTGTACCGACTCATGGCGGTGGATCTGCACCCATTCCCAATAGTCCAGGCCGGCTCGCTTGAGGTGGCGATCGGTAATTTGAAAACCCAGTTTGCCCACCAAATGCAGTGGGAGTTGTGTCGCCGCACAGAGACGGGCCACATTTCCTGTATTTGGGGGGATTTCAGGTTCCACCAAGACGACTTGCATTATTGATCACTTCCGCACTTCCGCAATTCTGTTTTCCAAGATCTGGCCTGAATGAAAACTTTCCAGGTGCAGTGTTCCGATCGTTCGTGGGTTGATCGCATCCCGGGGAACCAGACCGATGATTTCACTCCAGACTGGTTCTGTTTGGAGCCGGCGAGCCTCTTTCTGCACTTTCTTGAAGATCTTCAGTAGAGAGGTCTTACGGTAGTGGGTCACATTCATCGAGACCTGGGCAAGACCCTTGCGCTCGATGTATAATCCAAGCGCTTTCACGCCAGCAAGGCCACCCCCACTTTCACGGATCAAACCCGCAATTTTCCGCGCCTGGCCCACATCCGAGGTATTCAAATAGATATTGAAAGCGATAAGGGGCTGACGTGCCCCAATAGCGGTGGCACCCGCAGTGGGGTGTAAACGGCAGGGCCCCAAGTCAGGTTTTCTTCTGGGATCTGACTTGATCTGCTCGTCGAGTCCTTCAAATTGATCCTTGCGGATCACAGAAAGGTGCTCACGATCGGGGCGTAAAGCCGCTTCTGCGTAGAAATAAACCGGAATCTGCAATGTCTGGGATATTTTCTTTCCCAGCCGGTGAGCCACTGTCACACACTCTTTCATGGAAACGTTCTGAACCGGTACAAAGGGAACGACGTCGACTGCACCGATGCGCGGATGGACTCCCTGATGCTCCCTCATATCGACCAGTTGGACTGCCTTTTTCACCGCCGCAAAGCTTGCAGCGAAAATCGAGGCAGGGGTGCCGATGAAGGAAAAGACGGTGCGGTGGTGATCAGGGTCGGCTGAGTGATCGAGTAAAAATGCGCTTGGGACCGCCTCGATCTTTTGGGCGATGGTTTCGAGCTTGAGGGTGTCCCGACCCTCGCTGACGTTCATCACACACTCGACGATCTGCTGCATGGGTTCAGCGGTCGGTACTCAACTTTTCAAAGACCAGGTCCGTGATCTGAAGCCCTTTCATTCCTACCACGTGAACCCGGTATTCACCGGCCACCGTTAGCTCGTCACCGACTTGGGCTGTACGTCCCAACAACATCATGATATGTCCGCCCATGGTGTCGTTTTCCTTATCCCCGATGGTGATCTTGAGCTCGTTTGTGACTTCCACCAGAAGAGCACGCCCTTGAATCATGTACTGGTTTTCTCCGGTCTCCTGGATCATGGGTGGAGGGGTATCGATGTCGAACTCATCTTGAATCTCACCCACCAGTTGTTCCAGGATGTCTTCCAGAGTAACAATCCCGATGGTAGCTCCGTATTCATCGACGACCACAGCTAAATGGGTTCGAGTGTGCCGGAATTCCGTCAGCAAGGTCTTGATGTATTTGCTCTCGGGCACAAACTGAACAGGCCTTTTGATCAAGGTCAGATTGAATCTATCCTTGAGTTGCCGGTATTGCCAAAAGAGGTCCTTGATATGGACAATTCCCACGACTCGGTCGAGGGTCTTGTCACAGAGCAGATAGCGAGTGTGTCGGTCTTTTCGAGCAATTTCCAGATTTTCTTCGAGACTCTTCTGCAAGTCGAGGAAAACGATCTCCGTGGAAGGGACCATCACCTGTCGCACAGAACGATCAGCGAAGTCAAAGACTCGCTCCAACATTCTCTTTTCGTCACGATCCAGAATGCCTTGGGCGTGTGAATGGGCCAGGATCAGGCGCAGCTCCTCCTCAGAATGGGCCACCTCGGGTTCCGATGTAGGAGGAACACCTAAAAGTCGCAAGAAGGCGTTGGCCGTTCCATTGAGGGCCCAGATGAAAGGATAGGACATCCTGTAGAACCAGGATAACGGTACGCTGATCCATAGGATGACACTCTCGGCTCGTTGAATGGAGAGTGACTTGGGGGCCAGTTCTCCCAGGACGATGTGCAAAAAGGTGATGAGTAAAAAGGCCGATACCGAAGCCAGACTGTGGGTTACCACCGGCGTCAGGGCTCCCATACTCAGCAAAACAGGCTCAAACAGAGAGGCAAATGCAGGCTCGCCAACCCAACCCAGAGCCAGACTGGCGATAGTAATTCCCAGTTGGGTGGCGGAGAGATATTCATCCATGCTTTGCACCAGGGGGCGCGCCTTTAGAGCACGCTTGTTCCCTTGTCGGACTAACTCTTCTATCCGGCTCCCTCTTACTTTGACGATCGAAAATTCGGAAGCCACAAAGAAGCCATTTAAAATGACCAGGAACAGTGCCATAACGACTAGGGATAATTGCGTAAAGAGATCCATGCCCCATCTTATAGCACACAAGGGCTTCTCCAGCGGAAGGTGGACGGCCAGTGCGGCTAGACCTGAGCGGACCATAAGGGTACTCGTGCTACCGTCAGTACCAAGATGGTGCGGATGCGGGTCTCCAGTCTGATAAGCCTGCAGATTTCTGAGATTGTGGTCCCTGTGGTCATGACGTCATCGACCAATACAAGGGTCTGGTCTGAGAGTCGGTCGGCCTGAGAGAGCCTGAAGGCATGACCGAGGTTCTTTCGCCGCTCTTGAATATTGAGGCCGGACTGGGGGACCGTGGGCTTGACCCGATAAAGATCTTTAAAGACGGGAATTTTCAGTCTCTGGGACAAAGCCCGACTGAGGATCAGAGTCTGGTCGAAACCCCTTTCTCTTCTCCTTCGAACGTGGGGTGGAACGGGTACGATCCAGTCCGGTTCCAGATCCAACCCGCTTCTTTCATAGCAGTGCTGCAGAAGTGCCGCCAACGGATGGCTCAATCTTTGATGATTCCCGAATTTAAACTTTATGATCAGGGAACGTAGCTCACCCCGGTAGCTTCCATAGGCACGGGCGAAATCAAAGGGTTTGCCAAGGGTTCGGCATTGTGAGCAGGTTCCATGGATTGCCAGCACATTCCCTGGTAGAGGAATCCCACAGTAGTAGCACATACGCTGCTCCAGAGGTTCCAAGGAAAGAAAACAGCTTCGACACAGTGGGCTCCAATCAGGATTGAGCACCCACTCATGGCAAAGGACACAGGCTTGAGGGAAGAAAAGTGCTTGGGAGAGTTGCCTGAGCGCGGTCTTGAAGCTCACACGGGCTATAACGGTTCAGGCAGAGAATCTACGAAACCACCGGCCGGAGGCCGGAAATTCAAAATTCAAAATTCGAAACGGAAATATGGGAAACTTCCCACATTCCCACCCTGCGACAATACGAAAGCACGACAACACGAAAGCACGAGCTCGCGCAAGGCCCGCTTCCCTTTACCGATTAGCTTCAGCCTTTGCCTGACAGCTCAGACAAAAAGGCGACCAGGGTACGGCCTCCAGCCGTTTTCGTTCGACCTCCTCCCCGCAATTCATGCACTTGCCGAAGTCCCCTTCGTCGAGCCGATCTAGGGCATCCACCACTTCCTGAAGTAGTTGCCGGTCCCCATCACTTTTGCTAAACATGAATTCCTTGGTGTAGGAGCTGGAAGCTTTGTCGGCGAGATCCATGGCTTCAGCCTCGGAGTTGACCTGGCGGCCGTAATCTTCTGTCTTCTGAACCACGCTAATGAGTTCTGCTCTTTTTTCCAGGAGCTTTTGCCTAAAATGCTTCTTGTCCTTGGCTCGCATCAGAAACCTCCGTCATTTATGGTAAGGCAAGCCTTTGATTATGGTTACCGCTCGGTAGATCTGTTCGAGCAAAACGACTCGAGCGAGTTCATGAGGGAGCGTCAACTTCGTCAAAGACAATTTTAGATTTGCCACTTTCTTAATCCGTTGGGGAATGCCCAGGTGGCTTCCCACCAAAAAAGTTACCTCGGAAACTCCCCGATTCATAAGATCGGCCAGAGAAGAGGCCAATTGTGGACTGGTCAACTCCTCTCCCATGCTATCCAGAACCGCCAGGTAGGTCTTCCGGGACAGGTGCCTTTCAATGTGCTTTGCCTCTCGCTCCAATTGAGCCTCCTGCTGATGGGGATCGCTCTTCTTGAAGTCACGGACCACTGTTTTCTGGACTGGAAGGTGCTGTTCAATCCGTTTCAGATATTTGTCCTCCACCTTGAGGAGCAATGGATCCTTTGTCTTGCCAATCCATAAAAATCGTAATTTCACCGGAAAAAGATCTCCCCTTATATAAAAATTTTGACTTGGCAGCAACCCGAAAAGGGAAACCAGAGCACCCTTTGGGCGCGTTCCAGGTTCCAAGTGCCAGGTTCCAGGTCAGGTTTGGAATTTTGGATTTCCAGCTGACGGATTTCAGCTGGTCAGGCGGTCAGCGCTTTTGGCTTGACCTTAACTCCGTCGCCCCAAAGCTTTTCCAGGCTATAAGACTGCCGAGTTCGAGGGGAAAAAATATGCACCACAAAATCGAGATAGTCCATCAAAATCCAGTCCGCATGTTGATAACCCTCAACGTGGGTAGGGGACCGATGCTGTTCCTTTTTTAACCTTTCCAGGATCTCGTCACAGATGGCTTGATTTTGCCTGCTGTTGTGGCCGTGACAAATCACAAAGAAGTCGGTGAAGCTGGAAATCTGTGAGACATCCAGGATGGTGACCTCGTCGCCCTGTTTACTTTCAATGGCCTCACAGACCTTCTTTAGAAGGGTCTTGGTTTGTTTCATAGAGTCGATGTTTTTTGACGTATTGAAGGACAGAAGGAGAGATCAGTTTCGATGAGGGGCGTTTTCCTGATGCAATGAGTTTCCGCAGCGAACTTGCGCTGATATCCGGAGCGTCCAGAGTCATCAGAAGGGATTGGCCAGAACGGATAATCGGTTGGTCCTGTTTGCAAACGATGTGAATCCTCTGCCTCAGAGAACCTAATCCCTTTAGCTCCTCGAGGTTGACCTGAGCTCCCGGTCGCTGGACGAATACAAAGCAATGTTCTTTCAAGAGTGTAGCATAATCTTTCCATAAATGAATTTCCTTAAGGGAATCACTTCCCGCTATGAAACAATACTGGTGTCGGGGATGGTGAGAGGTGAAGTATTGAAGCGTTTCGATGGTGTAGGATGACTTTCTTCGATCCAATTCCCACTGTGAAGGGTAAAGATTTTCCTCCTCAAACAGATCCATCGCCACCATAGAATAGCGATGGAAGGGGCTGGAGATTTTCAGCTTCCCTTTGTGGGGAGGCAAGTAAGAAACCATGAACAGGACCCGATCCAAATCGAGAATCGTTGAAACACCGCGTGCCAGATAGGTGTGTCCACGGTGCATCGGATCAAAGGTCCCACCCAGGATACCGATCTTCAATTTTTTTCGACCTCCAGATGTTTCACAATCGCATTCTTCAATTCTGGAATCCCTTCTCCCGAGATGGCGGAGATGCTCTGAAAGGGGAGTGTTTTCTTCTGACAATATGAGCGTAACCTCTCGAGTTTATCGGAATCAGCCACATCAATCTTGGATGCTGTGATGATTTCAGGCTTTTTTAGCAAACCGTCGTCGTAGAGTGCCATCTCCTTAGTGATGGTTTCAACGGAATGGACGGGATCGCTTTCACCACTGTCGCTGACGTCAACCAGGTGAATCAGGAGCCGGGTTCGTTCAACGTGGCGCAGGAATTGGAATCCCAACCCGCTGCCTTGGTGTGCACCTTCAATGAGTCCCGGGATATCCGCCACCACGAAACTCGAATAGTCCCCGTAGGTCACTACCCCCAGGTTTGGGGTCAGAGTCGTGAATGGATAGTCTGCAATTTTGGGTTTAGCTGCTGAGATCACTGAAATGAGTGTGGACTTGCCGGCATTGGGGTAGCCGATGATTCCAACGTCGGCCAAAACCTTCAGCTCCAACAGAAGGGTGGCTTCTTCTCCGGGTTGGCCGTCTTCAAACTTCCTTGGGGCTTGATTGGTCGAGGTTGCAAAAGCGGCGTTGCCTCGTCCTCCGCGACCTCCGCTCGCCCCACATTCCACATGGCCCTCCTCATCCAGATCAAAAAGAAGCTCGCCGTTAGCTTCGTTGTAGACTTGAGTTCCAACGGGGACCTCAATGACCAAATCTTCCCCATCTTTCCCATGGCGGTTTTTACCCGACCCATGTCCGCCTCTGCCGGCCTTGAAGTGTTGTTGATACTTAAAACGGATGAGTGTATTGAGGTGAGCAGTGCTGCGAAAGTAAAGGTTGCCTCCGTTGCCCCCATCCCCGCCACTGGGGCCTCCCCGGGGGACATATTTCTCCCTTCGAAAGGCTAAGCATCCATTGCCGCCATCCCCTGCTTTTACATGGATTTTGGCACGATCAACGAACATAAAGGGCGAGTATAGCGAACGAAGTGACCCATTGCTCGACTGTTCGTTTGTTCGCTAATTTGCAGCTATGATGTGGACGAACCGGCCTTTGTGGCCTCGATTTTGAAACTTGACGGTCCCATCGATCTTTGCGAAGAGAGTATCGTCCCTTCCCCGGCCCACGTTTGATCCCGGCTTAATCGGGGTACCGCGTTGCCGGACCAGAATCGATCCACCGGTAACGACCTGGCCATCGAATCGCTTGACCCCCAGCCGTTTGGACTTGCTGTCACGACCGTTCTTGGAACTCCCAAGCCCCTTCTTGTGTGCCATAGTCGTTACTCCTAGTTCTTCTTGGTGACCGTCTTCTTGGTGCTCTTTTTAGCAGTCTTTTTAACACTTTTGGTCTTCTTCTTCGTGGCCGCCTTGGGGGCTGCCTTCTTGGAGGTTTTCGCTGAGGTTTTTACTGCCTTGTCCTTCGCCGTTGCAGGAGCTTTCTTGGCAGCTTTCTTCTTTACCGTTTTGGCAGGAGCCTTCGCGACTGCCCCTGTCACTTCTTTTGCCTTCGTTATCGCCTGTTGGGTCTTCTCGGCTTTCGGCTTTTGCCCATCAAGTTCGATTTGATCGATTCGGACTCGAGTGAACAGCTGTCGATGGCCTTGTTTTTTTCTATATTTTTTGCGCCTCTTGAACTTGAAAACGATAATCTTCGCTTTTTTACCCTGCTCAGCAATGGTTCCCACCACGCGAGCTCCCGCTAAGACCGGTTTGCCGACATGGATGGTTTCCTGGTCTCCGATCAGGAGCACCTCCTGGAAGTCGATTGCCTGCCCGACCTCTCCACTCCGGCGCTCCACGTCAATCAGATCGCCTTCGCTCACTCGATACTGCTTTCCGCCCGCTTCGATTATTGCGTACAAGGACTCGTGTCTCCTTTATGAAACCCGTGATTATAACGGCAAGTCCAAGACCCTGTCAAAATAGCCGTTCTTGTGAAAACTTCTCGCGTTGGTGTGCTCATATCGATTCTTTTTTTAGGGAGCAGGACTTCCGAAGGAGACTACAGGTTCCTTGATTTTGTATAATAACATGGTTAGACTCAAGTGTTTTACTCAGAGGCGACTTGGAGGTCGGTGAGGCTTGTCGATTGATGACAGATTCGAGCGTATCGAAGAAAAGTATGATGGCGTAAAAGAATTAATTAACCTCGGGAAGGAAAAAGGCTACCTTCTATACGACGAGGTTAACGATGTCCTCCCCCATGACATCAATTCGTCCAAGGACCTGGATAGTATCTTCTATCTCTTTGGCGATGCAGGCATTGAAGTCATTGATTCCGAGCAACAGCTTGAGGTCGTCAAACGAAAAGCCCGCTCCAAGTCCACAGACGAAGACGATCACCCTGATCCCGTCACTGAAACCCTAGAGAAAACCAACGATCCTGTCCGGATGTATCTGAGAGAAATGGGCACGGTGCCTCTTTTGACCCGACAGGGCGAGGTCGAGATCGCCAAGAGGATTGAAAAGGGCCAGAAGGTTGTCATCAAAGCGTTATCCCGTTCGCCGGTGGTAGTCGGAGAGATCTCAAAATATGGCGAAAAGCTGAGAGAGAATGGGCTGAGCATCAAGCACCTGGTTCAAATGAGTGATGAGGAATCAGCGGATGGGGTCCTCGAGAAGCGGCGCAAGTCCGTACTGAAGCGTATCGATGAGATCACTGTAATGGAAGCGGAAGCCGCCAAGGTCCGAAAGCAGCTGGAAAAGTCCAAAAAAGAAAGCAAGAAATACAAGAGACTCCTGTCTCAATTGGCTCGTTATCGTATTCCCATGGCCCGTATTGTCCGTGACCTGGAGTTGGTTTCCCAGGTCCATCAGAAACTGGTAGAGGGCATTAAACAGGCCGTTGACCGTATCGTCACCCTTGAGAGAGAATCGAAGAAACTCAAGAAGTTGCAGGAATCTCCACTGAAGCTCGATGAGGCCAAGAAAGTGAAGTTACGCCTGCGGGCAATTGACAAGGAGATGAAGGAAATTGAAGACGAGGTGTTGGCCTCACCTGCCGGCCTTAAACGAACCTTGGCGGCCATTAAACAAGGTGAGCTGGAAGCAGAGATCGCAAAAAAGGAATTGGTCGAAGCCAACCTGCGACTGGTGGTCTCGATTGCCAAGAAGTACACCAACCGAGGACTGCAGTTTCTCGATCTGATCCAGGAGGGGAATATCGGATTGATGAAGGCCGTTGATAAGTTTGAGTATCAGAGAGGCTACAAATTCTCCACTTATGCGACCTGGTGGATTCGCCAGGCCATCACGCGAGCCATCGCCGATCAAGCGCGGACCATCCGTATTCCCGTACATATGATCGAGACCATCAACAAGCTGATCCGGACTTCACGCGCTTTGGTTCAGGATTATGGTCGAGAACCCACTTCCGAGGAAATTGCTCAGAAGATGGATATCCCGGTGAGCAAGGTGCGCAAGATTCTCAAGATTGCTCAGGAGCCGATTTCGCTGGAGACACCCATCGGAGAGGAAGAAGACAGTCATTTGGGTGACTTTATCGAAGACCAGGGAGTGGTTTCACCCGCTGAAGCGGTGATCAACATCAATCTTAAGGATCAGACTGCGACGGTATTACAAACCTTAACCGATCGAGAAGAACAGGTCATTCGGATGCGATTTGGCATCGGCGATGGAAGCGAACACACTCTGGAGGAGGTTGGACAAAGGTTCTCTGTCACCCGGGAGCGTATTCGGCAGATTGAAGCCAAGGCGCTTCGTAAGTTGCGCCACCCCTCACGGACGAGGAAACTCAAAACCTTCCTTGAGAATATGAGCAAGGAAGGGTTATGAAGCAAAAAAAGGGCGGTTGAACCGCCCCTTTTTTTTGCCTGTTTTTGTGGGCCCATAGCTCAGTTGGTTAGAGCATCTGACTCATAATCAGACGGTCGTAGGTTCGAGTCCTACTGGGCCCATGAGCGCAGAAAAGACAGGAGCAAACCACAGTGAATTCAAAGTTAGGGACGTTGATTCGTTTTCAGGAGCTGAATCTGAAGATCGCGAAACTTGAGGAGCGTACTCAACGGATTCCGGAAGAAATTGAGGCCCACCGTCAAACTCTTGAGGAGAGCCTTCAATCTCTCGCCGAGGAAGAGCGGCTGATCGAGGAAGACCAGGCTCGCCAGCGGGAACTGGAGTTGGAGGTGGCTAGTCTACGGGACCAACTGTCGAAGCATAAGACACAGCTGATGGATGTGAAGACCAACAAGGAGTATCAGGCCATGCTCCATGAAATAGAAGGTGGGGAGCGGGGAATCGAGGCCAAAGAGGATCAGATTCTTGAAGGAATGATGGCGGTTGAGGAGCGAGAGAAGGTCGTTCAGGAGGCGCAAACGGAATACGGGAAGAAAGAAAATGAGAATTTAAGCAAGCAAAGCAAATTGGAAGGCTTTGCCGCTCAGGCCGAAAACGAGATCGTGGATCTGCAAAAAGAACGGGGTCAGCTGGAAGGAGAAATGCCTGAGGAACTCACCCAACAGTACCGAAAGATCGCTTCTGTTCGAAATGGCGTGGCACTGGCTGAGGCCAAGGATCAGTCCTGCCAGGGCTGTCATGTGAAGTTGCGCCCCCAACTCTTTACCGAAATAAGAACCAACCAACGAATTATTACCTGTGAAAACTGTAATCGGTTTCTCTATTACGCTGGGCCCTAAGTGTCTCGTTCCATAAATACGATGACGTTTGCTGATGGGGCTTGCGAGGTGAGATCAAGGAGCGAGGAGGAGGTGATGCAGGGACATCGGCGACGACGAGGGACACAGATATTGCCCGCAACCCCCATCAGCCCGAAGGGTGGCGGCGGAACGGCATCGATTTCTTTGTCGCTCCTCCTCCGCGATGCACACGACATCGCGTCGTCGTCGTTTCGCGAACTCGAAGCCGTCCCGCTCGCCACAAACGTCACCGTATTTATGAAGCGAGACACTGAAAGGCATTAAATTAAGAATTGCTTGTCCTTTTGCTTTTCTATCGCCAGGCTTATTCCGCTGTCACAGATTTTTCCTTCTATCGGACCATCTTTGAGCAGCCGCTGCGCCAAACACTTCTTTACCTTCTCTATCTGGCCGTACATGTCGCTGCCATCCTGACCCTGAGTCTTGCCTGGCATGGGCCGGAATTGTTTGAAATATCGAACTGGGCTGAAGAAAACTTCCCTCCGCTTCAAATCCGAGATGGACAACTCTTTGTTGAATCTGAGCAGCCTCTTGTCAAAAAATATCCGGGAAGGCAGTTGATCACTTTTGTTTTTGATACCACCGGAACGTATGAGGATCCACAACAGTTGGAAGAGCCCAGTATGCTGTTTACTCGAGAGAAACTCTATCTTTCCATTCCGGGTCAGACCCTGACCTTTCTATGGAGTGAATGGCCTTTTCCAGAAGTGGAGGACGTCACCCGATTTGTTAAACGGGCCTATTTCCCAAGTGCTTACTCCCTGATATTTTTCTCCACCCTTCTGGTCGGGGGGACCTGGGCCCTGATCCTGACCAGCATCGGATTCCTGGCCACTGCCCGCTCCGCTATTCGCCTGCCCTTCCAGCAGTACTTCACCATTGCTCTGTACAGTCTGACGCCCGCCATCGTGATCGATTTGGCTGTGAGAATGACGGGACTGGAAGTCCCCTTGTTCCCTTTCCTCCTGATCACGGCTGCCATCTACACTTATTTGGCCACTTACCAATGTGTGGTGGTGGAATAGTTCTTAGCCCGGAGTATTCATAAATTCTCTACTGCAGCTGCGCCGCCTTCATCTGAGCGCAGTGAAGAAATCATCCGTCCGGATGACCTGCTGGCGCCTTCGCTGCCCGGTGATGGGAACCTGTTCATTAGCCAGAGAGTTTATTCAGTTTGTAATTGTTGTAAACTAGGAGCAATGAAGTTTGTCCTCGTTCTTCTCATTGGCCTGCAATGTTGTGTCTTGTCCGTCTGGGCCCAGGATTGGGAAGAGGAGACACCTGTCATTCGAGCTAGTGTGGATGTGGTCAACGTTCTGTGCACTGTTCGAGACCGCCAACAGAAATATGTGACTGATCTTAAGCAGGAAGACTTTGAAATTATCGAGGACGGGGTCAGGCAAAAAGTCCAGTTTTTCAGCAATGAAACGGGTGAGGACGCCCAGCCTCTGACGGTTGTCCTTTTGATTGACACCAGTGGAAGTGTCAAGGATAAGCTGGGGTTCTTGCAGGAGGCCGCCAGCGAATTTCTGAGCCAGACTCTCAGGAAAAACAAGGACCTTGCCGCAGTCGTCCAGTTTGACAGCGAGGTCAGCCTGATCCAAGACTTCACCTACGACTATTCGGTGTTGGAAAATGCCATCCTAAGCATTAGAGCAGGTGGTTCCACCAAGCTTTATGACGCCATTTGGGTGTCTGTAAATGAGCTGCTCCGTCATGAGGTAGGTCGAAGGATGCTGGTCATCTTGTCTGATGGAGCCGATACTCAGAGCATGACTCGCGACAACGAAGCCCTCAAGGTTGCCCAGGAGCAAGACGTCGTGATCTATGGGATTGGGGTGCGAAGCGCTAGATTTGATTCTGATTTCGGGAAACTCAAGAAATTCGCCGAGGGTACAGGGGGCCTATTTTTTAACTCCAAGGTGGATTTACAGAAGATCCGAGAGGCATTCAGACGCATTAACCGAGGAATTAAGAATCAGTACGCTCTCGGTTATGTCTCAAACAACCCCCGTCGCGATGGATCATTCCGAGAAGTAAAGGTTCGCATGAAACGCTCCGGGTTGAAAGTGACCCACCGTAAAGGATATTATGCTCCTAGCGACAAGCCATGAAGCACAAGCACTTATCCTTGGAAGACACTCTCCCCATCGAATTGCGAATTCGAATCCTCCAGGCGGAACTCGAACAGATCGAGTTGGACCTCAGCCGGCTGAACCAGTCCCAAAGCCGAATTGTAGAGGAGATTGACCACTACCAGGATCTTCTGGCTCACAGTAAGCGACACAGCCTTTTACGAAGGGTCAAATAAATCCGCAGCCCCACGACGACTCTCCTCTCCCTCTTCAGTTGCCACTAGGGCTTTGCCAAGAATGTGCTGGTCCACCCAGCGTTCATCCCACCACTCCAAGGGATTGACCTGGACTCCCTGCAATATCATGCTGAAATGGAGATGATCTCCAGCGGCCAGCCCGGTTTGCCCGGTGCGGCCCAGAATGGCACCTTTGGTGATCCCCTGTCCCTCCTGGACCTCAATGCTACTGAGATGGCCGTATAGGGAAATAAGCCCCAGGCCGTGATCGACGAGAACCGTATTTCCGTAAATTCCGAGATAGTCGGCGAAGACAACAATTCCATCGTTGGCGGATTCCACCGCTCCATGAGCGACGGTGGCCAAATCAAAGCCCAGGTGGGTTTGCTGATCTACCTTCTGGCTTTTGTAATAGTAAGTGCGATGGTCTGCAAAAGCAGATTCGACTTGAGAATTACTCAATTGCAGGAAAGCTCCACTCCACAGGAGATGTCCCACAGATTGGCGGCTAATCTCCTCGATCTGTCGGTGGTTGATCTCCCGCAGGCGACCGTTGATCTCCAGAAAAGTTTCAAGAACACTCTCCCCCAGGGTCATGTCCGTGTGGGCCAGAATCTCCGGCACCACGGCATTGATCATCGACTCCGACAACTGGATGTTTCGTTTGCGGAACTTCACCGGAAAGGCCCTTTTCCAGAAAGAGGTCTGATTCCGATTGCCTGCCGCATCCTCCGCCCATACGTACATGGCGGTTGCAGGAGCCTGATCGTGGGCCAGGGCAAACAGGCAGACATGGGTCCCCTGACCCCGCCCAGGGAGGGGATAACCCCTGAAAAGATGCTCTCCCACCTGAACTCCCGAAGCCACCGTGTCTTCTGAGACCTTATAGAGAATGGCTTCTGATCCTCCCTGGCGGATGTAGTGCTGGCCGGAAAGGGTCTGAATCCTAGGAGGGGTGAGGTCCAGGTTAAATGAACGCTGTTCGAAAACTTCGTTCTCCCAGAACCAAAGATCGGACTGATCACGAACTCGAACTTCCAGTAAAAATTCTCCTTCAGAGAGTATACTTTCTGGAAGTGAGCTACCCACCGACAAGTTGAGGGAACGTTGGGTCATCCCTTGCTGCCAGGACCAGGGGGCTTCATAGGTTTCCGACACCACGACGTGACGATCTCCGGAACGGACCCAGGCCACCTCCAACCACTGGAGACCCTTGCCCTGGTCCTGGATCTCCAGGCTGATCTGGCTGTCCATTCCTATGACCGAGGGAGCCTCACGCCATTGGACCGTTGGAGGAGAGCTGTCCCAATTCCACAGGCTGTAGACCAAGAAGAGGACCAGCGGGGATGAGATACCGATCAGCAGTTTCTTCATAAACAGCGTCATCCTACCAGTTTGGGGTGGCAAGAAGGCGTGGCTGAAATGAAAACCACATACCGGAATGCCCAACGCCACTTGACCCTGGCCCGCGGAACACCTGCAGCGTCCAGAATCGCCTCAACCTCGGGACGGCGAAAGCCTTTCAGCACCGACAGAGGCCCGTCATTTCGGACTGCTTTTGAGCGCGAGAATAAAATGGTGAACAGACGAATACCCCAGTAAGCCAGGGGATGACGATGCAGATCGCTGATGACCACGCCTTTTCGGGCTGTGAGGAGAAGGGACCTGAGCAAGGTGGCGATCTTCGAATCGGTGAAATGATGCAAAAAAGCGGAACAGAGAATGAGATCACAGCCTTTCTCCCTCAAAGGGGGCCTGCTCACATCACCTTGAAGGACGGTGATCTCGGGAAAATGGAGAGTTTGGCGGCGAGCGATTTTGCAGACCGTGGGGTCCACGTCAACGGCCAGCACGCGGAGAGAATATCCCGCTCTTCTGGCCCAGGTCACCAAAGCCATCGGGATGTCCCCGGAACCACTGCCCAGGTCAACGATCTCCACCGGGCGCTTGTCGGTTTTCTCCCCTGCGATTTCCTGAATTAAGGGTTTGATTTCCTGCAAGGCTGCTCTTGATCCACCGAGCCAGCGATTGACGATCCGGAGCTCTCGAAGAATCGCACGCCACTCCGAAGGGCTCAGGAGGTGGGGAGCGTCAATGATCTCAAGCTGGTGACTCCGTTTTGAAAAGTCCGCCAAGACCATCGGTTTCAAGAGACGGTTTTGCCGCCTCCGAAGTACTGAGTGTAGCCCGGAATATGCATAAATTCTCTACTGCAGCGACGAAATCATCCGGCGTGCTGCACCGCCTGTGTTGCGCTCGGTCGGCCTCCTCAACGTACTCAGAGAGTACGTTTGCGGGGGGCTCAGTCGCGCGCCTTGTCAGGTCGTCGCTTCGTCGCTTCGTGACAAGAACCTATGCATAATCCGGGCTAGGACAGGGCGCCGTGGAGAGCCAGAGTGCCAAAATGGATGGTTAAGACCGCTTTTCCCTCGTGCCTGCCGTGACCCGGAGTGATGTCAATCGTCAGGTGCTCGATGACGTCCTCTGTCTTCCAGTACATGGAGTCCAGCTTGATCAACTTGGAGCTTTCGGGAGCTTGCCCCTGACCCAGTTGCCCCGGATAGAGTGCCAGAGTCCAGTCTTCTGGGCCGTTCTTGACGACGCCAATAATCAGTTCCCCGGCTGGGATGGTTGTCGATCCGACCTTCAGTTCTCCTGACAATGTCAAGCGTGGTGAACGGGGTGTGACAAAGCTGCCCACCTCGGCGTTTCTTGCATGCTCTTCATTGGCCGGAACAGTCTGATAGGTAATGCTTGCTTCGACCCCTCCCGGCAGTTGAGCAGTCACCTTTTTGTTGAAGTGCGGGTGGGCGATGACAAACGTGGCTCCCACAAGGATCAATAGAAACGTTCCCAATTGTTTCATGCTTCTCCCTCCTTATCTGGCCTGGTTTAAGTCGTGCCCCCTAACGGGCTCAGGTTCTCTGATTCTACCTGTCCCCATTCGATTGTCAACTGGAGGGTAATAGCCGGGACTATTCATAAATTCTCTACTGCAGTAGAGAGAGCATCCGTCCTGACTGTGCGACCCGCAAAGCGGGTACCCCCGACCCGCAAGCGGGTGCCCCCGGCCTCCTCAACGTACTGCAGAGAGTACGTTTCCGGGAGCCTCCTGTCGCGCGTCTTGTCAGGCCGGCGCTTTCCCCACTTCGCAACGAGAACCTATGAATAGTACCGACTACTCGCTCATTTTGGAGCGGAGGAAGCGCAGAAGTTGGTTCTGCTCTTCTGCGTTTAACTGAAGAAAGTTCACAGCAACGAAGTTGGTGCGCTTCGTAATGATCACTCCATGTTGGTATTCCTCGCGTTTGCTGGGTTCAGATCGCACCACCCATCCCACCGCATTCACCTGCTGTGACGGATCTAACTTCAGGCACAGGGCCAATTTATCCCCCACTTCCAGTGAAAGATCGGTGTTGAATGCCAAGCCGGCCACGCTCACATCTTTGGTTGTGCATTCAGGAGCCTTGGCGCCGATCAGTTTGGTTTCGACAGCATCAACTACGGTGAGAGAGAAGGGGATTTGCAGGCGTATTCTATAGGATTTCCTCCGCTGCACGAGTACTTCTTTGTTGCTTATGGAAAGGACCACTTTCTGATTCTCGGCTCCCTGGATTTCTGCAACCCGTGTTTCCCAGCGATAGACCGTGGCCCCTTCATCCCAGTATTTCATCCAGACTCGGTCTCCACTTTGGAAGGACGGCTCTGGGGTGGGTCTGGCGAACTTCAACGAGATGCTTCTTGGAGAGAGAGCTTCAATAGTGGCCGCCAGTGGCTCACCGGATTCCTCCTGGAGGGAGACGGCCAACCCGGGTTTTAAATAATTGCCAACGCTTCCAATACCTTCTTCACTCATTTCCCCGTCTTACCAAAGGCGGACACTGGATTCCTCATTCAACCTTTCTGACTTCTTGTAGTCCGTGACCATGCTGTCGGGAATCATAAGAGCCTTCGGTGATAACTATCACGAAAGACAAAAAAAACAGAAGCGGATCAACGAGCAATTCGCATCATTGAAGGATTTGCAGAGGGTCGATCAGGCGAACTCCGGATCTTGACAAGACCTCCGCGGATACTCTAGAGTAAATCCACGTGGTGGGAAACATGGCTTTAAGCAGTCACGGTCGAACAGCCTGCATCTGTTGTTGTAGCATCATCGTGTCCAGGGAGCGACGCCTCTGACGGCTCTCCATCGTATGGAATAATTCCAACACGATTTTTGAGATCCAAAAGGTCCCCAGGGTTGCTCCTGCGGGCCTTTTTTTGTTTTCACGGAAATTTGACAGGAAAATGAAGCCCATGATAACCACTTGGAAAGAAAAGCTTGCCGACCAGATCGATCCCGCCCTGGCCCAGGAGATTGACGTCTTCGAGACCCAGATAGAACTTCGCCGGCAGGGCAAGATGGAGGAGAAAATCTTCGCTGAGACTCGCCTTCGCCGGGGCGTCTATGGGCAGCGCTACGATAACGGGCAGCGCTATGACGGGGTTCGTACCCAGGAGCTTCAGTATCCGTCGGCAGATCTGACCAAAGGTCCCGAGACGCTGTGGGACGCCCCAGGCATGCAGAGGATCAAAATCCCCTTCGGGGGCCTCACCCCCGATCAGATGGACGTCCTTGCCGATCTGTCAGAAGAGTACTCAGACGGAATCCTTCACGTGACCACCCGGCAGGATTTCCAGCTTCATTTCATTCACATTGAGGATACTCCTTTGCTGATGAGGCGATTGGCAGCCACAGGCATTACCACTCGTGAGGCCTGCGGCAATTCCGTCCGTAATGTGACGGCATGCCCGTTGGCAGGGGTCTGCCGGGACGAAGTATTTGATGTCACTCCTTACGCCAAATCCTGTGCCCGATTTCTTCTGGGGCATCCCGATGTGCAGGATTTCGGCCGTAAGTTCAAAGTCGCTTTCTCCGGGTGTAAAGAGCATGCCTGCGGCTTGGTGACCATGCACGATATGGGTGGGATTGCAGTCAAGCGCATGGAAGACGGCAAGGAACGACGAGGCTTCGAACTGTATGTCGGCGGCGGTCTGGGCGCCGTCCCCCATCAGGCCAAGCTGTTTGATTCATTCCTGCCCGAAGAGGAACTGCTTCCCATTACCCAGGCGATTTCACGGGTTTTCGCTCGACTGGGAGAAAAGGAAATCCGTTCTCGGGCCAGGATCAAGTTTCTGGTGGCCAAACTGGGCATCGATGAGTTTCGCAGACTGGTGCTCGAAGAGCGGAAGGTCATGCCGGAAGATCCGCGCTGGATGGCCTATCTTCCTGAGGTCCGGAAGTATCAGGAAAAGCCGCTCAAGAGATCGATGCCCCTCAACGGTGAGGAGCGTCCGGAAGGCTTTGAACAGTGGTACGAGACCAATGTTTACCAGCAGCGACAAGAGGGTTATGTGGTCGCCACCATCAACCTTCCCCTGGGTGACCTTTCGGCATGGCAAGTCCGCGGGTTGGCGGATCTGGCTCGCCGATTTACCGGTGAAAATGTTCGCATTACCGTAGAGCAAAATATTCTCTTTCGTTGGGTGAGCGAGTCGGATCTACCGGATCTGTACCGGGAACTGCAAGGTTTGGGGTTGAGCGATCCGGGAGCAGGTTCCATCGTCGATATCACCGCCTGCCCGGGCACCGATACCTGCAAGTTAGGGATCGCATCTTCACGAGGTCTGGCCGGGGAGATTCGAACCCGTTTGGCAACCAAATTCTCGGAAATGGATGAGGCGGTCAAGAACCTGCGCGTCAAGATCAGCGGCTGTTTCAATTCCTGCGGGCAGCACCATATCGCCGACATCGGTTTTTATGGGACCAGCCGCACCATCGGCGGCCGCAAGGTGGCTCATTTTCAGGTCTTGCTGGGAGGAAAATGGCAAGAAAACGCCGGCTCCTACGGGATGGCCATTGGCTCTGTTCCTGCCAAGCGTATACCGGAGGCTCTGGATCGCATTACCGAGCGCTATCTGAAGGAACGGAAAAGTGGAGACAGCTTCCAGGACTTCGTCCGTCACATCGGAAAGAAAGAATTGCGGGATTCGATTGAGGACCTCATGACGGTTCCCCCTTACGAGCAGGACCCTTCGTTTTACTCCGACTGGGGTGACCCCCGTGAATTCACCATGGGAGACATGGCTGCAGGAGAATGCGCTGGCGAAGTGGTTTCCCTGCTCCAGTTCGATATGGCCGCAGCCGAGCGGTTGGTATTCGAGGCTCAGCTCCAGTGGGATGATGAGGATTATTCCAAGGCTGACGAACTCGCCTACAACGCGATGCTCCAGGGCGCCAAGGCTCTCATCAAGACCGAGTTTCTGGATGTCTCAGACGATCCGGACACCCTGGTGAAGGCATTTCGGGAGCGTTTCTACGATACGAAGCTTTTCCGTGATAAGTATGCCGGGGCCAAGTTCGCCCAGTATCTCTTCCGCAGACATCAGTCGCCACCCTCAAAAGCCAACAAAGACGATGCCCGCCGGCTCGTCGAGGAGGCGCAACTCTTTATCGAGGCGGCCCACGCCTGCTGGGAGCGGGTTGCCAATCGCCAGGCTTCCGACCCATCGATTGACCAAGGAGTCCCCTCACCCACTGGAGGGTAGAGGGAAGAGAGGGTCATGGAGCTTCAACGGTTAGGTGTCAAGCTTTTCGTGGAGAACCCTTCATCGCTTGAGATCCGCAGCTTCATTCCCATTTTTCATTCCTGGATTCAGAGGCAGGCTATTGAAGGCCATCTTTTGATTGACATTCACGATTACAGCCATGTCTATAGGGGCCCCGGCATCCTACTGGTCGCTCATGAGGGCAATTTCAGTATGGATCGGGCAGAAGACCGTCTGGGGCTGTTCTACTGTCAAAAGCAACCCTCGAAGGGCTCCCTACGGGACCACATCCAGACGATTTTCAGGACCGCTCTGGAAGCCTGCCGGCTCCTGGAGGAGGAATCTGAGCTGGAGGGGATTCGATTCAAAACCGATGAGGTCCTGGTGGTGGCCAATGACAGGCTTCTTGCACCCAATACGCCGGAGACCTTCCAGCAGCTTCAACCCGTCTTCAAGGAATTTTTCGAGCAGCTTTTTGACGGGAACGAATTCACTTTGAACCATCGAGCCGATCCCAAAGAAAGG
>Ga0209997_10000097_pt1 | contig 24579 bp, 27 predicted proteins | sample CR04metaG_FD_182079 | JGI IMG/M metagenome (GOLD analysis project Ga0209997, IMG submission 182079) | Deep subsurface microbial communities from Mariana Trench to uncover new lineages of life (NeLLi) - CR04 metaG (SPAdes) (version 2) | ecosystem: Environmental > Aquatic > Marine > Ocean trench...
GTTTTCTGAGATCATCCCTATTTTTTATTCCATTTTTTTGAGCCTCTTCAAACATTATTGTCCCAAAACTATTCACACTGACACTTTTTTGTCTAGAATTTAGAATTTCAACAATTTTAGTAACTAAAGTGGATTTCCCTACTCCTGGAATTCCTACAATAATTATTTTTTTGCTAACCCCTGCCAAGTAATGCACCAAGCCGCGGCATAACAATTTCTACCTGTTCTTTTACTAGTTGATTGTAATAATTAATCAAAATATCAACCATCAATAACATTCCAATTCCAGAACCAAACACACCTAAAACATCCGATACACCAGCTAACAGCCCCAATATTCCCGAACCAATCAGCGTGACAGATGGAATGTATCTGTTTAGCAATGCCTCAATAGGTTGGTTTGACCGCCTAAAGCCAGGCACCTGTACATCTGCATCAAGCAAATTTTTTGCAGCACTTTTTGGAGAAAGACCTCCTAGCTCCACCCAAAGTTTACCAAATACAATTACAATTGCAATCATAAATATCACATAACCAACTGCACGCATCGGATCTAATGCAACAATATCCAGTCCCCTTGGAGGCGTGATGTAGTAGACCAGTCCCCCAATCGGCGTTGACGGACTCGTCGGATCAAATTGCACTAGAAAATTCATAATTGCACTATTATTTGCAGGATTAAGATTTGCCCACAGCATCTGCCCTATAAACACCGCATTTGCTGTAAGTGCTGAAGCTAAGATTACTGGAATATTTGAAACGTACATTAATTTGATTGGATATACTGCCGAAAATCCTCTGTATTTTGTAGACACAATTGGAATCTCAATCTTCATTCCTTGAGTGTATACCAAGATCATCAAAATTCCCGCTGTAAGAAACAGCCCGAATATACTTGGCAGTTGATTATACCTAAAGAACACATCAGTCAAGTCTCCTGCCATAGCTGATTGTCCAATAAATGGGAAAATTCCTATTGCGAATCCGTCACCTGCAGCTAGTGGGCTAAACAAGCTCCAAAGAATTTGTTGAGTAACTCCTGCCATAATGAAAAGACTGATTCCACTCCCGAGTCCCCATCCTTTTTGAATGGTCTCGTCTAAAAACATGATAATTATTGAGGCACCCATCAGCTGACCTATCAGAATATACATAATAGTAGGGTCTGCAATTCCTGGACCATACACTGCAATTCCATAAACGATAGACTCTGCAACAATGACAATGTATGTTACCATCTTAGTGGCTGTCTGGAATATTCCTCTCTCCTCTGGCTTTTTAAAATCAAATTTTAAAATGTCAGATCCTCGTAACAGTTGCATTAAGAGTCCAGCTGTAACTATTGGTCCAATACCTAGCTCAACAAGAGTTCCTTGTTGGGATGCAAAAATTACCCTTGCAAAAGCAAGAAAGTCAAACTCTGGAACAGATGCACCAAATAGTGGTGTTTGTCCCATTATCATGTAAATGAGGAGAATTCCTCCACACCACAAAAGTCGTTTTTGCAGTGTTAGTTTCTTTTTTGGTTTAGGAACCTGTGGAAGATATGGTTCAGCTTTTCCAACTACCTTTCGAAGAAGAAGAGTAAGAGTGCCTTCAGCCATGATTTACTAACACCTCGCCCCCAGCTTGCTTTACTTTTTCTTGTGCTGATTTAGTTGATTGTTTGATTTTAACGGTGTATGCATTTTTTACTTGACCGCCGCCTAGAAGCTTTGAATAATCTAGGTTGTCAAGATCAATAACCTTTTTTTCTCCATCTTTTATTCCAGATTTTGCAAACAGATCATCTAGGTCACGAACATTAGTCCATTTTTTTATAATATTTGGGTGAGGTGGGTGAGTAGAATCATGACCAAAATGATCTGGAAAATCCTTTAACATTGTGCTAAAATGATGTTTCAACATTCCTGCTTTACCAAGTCCTCCTTTGTGACCGCTTGCTCTATGTCCTGCAACTTGGCCCCAACCAACTGTTCTTGAACCTCGATACTTTCGGGTTTTTCGCAATCTAGTTGGCAATTTACATCATTCTCCTAACTATGGTGATAAGTTCTTTGTTGTATCCTAAAACGCCTTTTTGACCATACAATTTCTTGGTGCTTCGCTTGAATCCGTGTTTTGGAGGAGCCATGGCAAACCAAGGTTTTAGTGGTTTTAGTTTTGATAGTGTGGACTTGCCTTCACTAAGTGAAGATGCAAGTTCGTCCATTGTCTTAAAACCAATATCAGAAAGGTCTTCAGACGTAATTTTTTTGTAACCGGCTTTTCTACCTTTTTTGTCTAGCAATTCCTTCGTAATAGAAATATCGATTTCTTGCCAAGAAACATAATGCTGAATTTTTTTTAACATCCCCAACGTATTTTCTTTAGCTGGAAGAATTGTAGCACGATATTTCTTCTCTAATTTTAGAAGCTTCATAGTGGTTGTTGCCCAGTAAGGAACATCCGCTTGCCCCTTAATTCTTAGAACCAAAAAAGCTTGTGCCATTTTTTTCATCCTTGACTAAATGTTTGACTGAGACAATGTAATACTGCTTTTGAAGTTGAATTCATTGTTGCAGTAGAACCCTTAGCTGTAGTCCATGCGTCTTTGAGTCCAGCAAGTTTCAATAGATTTCTAATCTTTCCACCAGCAACTAATCCAAGTCCTCTTGGTGCAGGTAAGATTTCAATTGTAACACTTCCTCCCCTTCCACGAACCTTAAATGGAACAGAATGTTTTTGATCACATCTACACTCCCAGCTGCCACATCCAAGTTTTACAGGACTTACATTAAGATACGCTGCGGTAGTAGCTTTTTCAATTGCAACTCTCATTTGTTTTGATTTTCCCCTACCAATACCTAGCCAACCGTTTTCATTTCCAGCTGCAACTAGTGCCTTGAATCGAGTTGACTGACCATTCGCAGTCATCTTTTGTACAATTCCAGCATCGATTACTTCGGTTTTCAAATCTGGTAAGAGTTTTTTAATAATTCCAGCTTCCTGAATTCTTAATCCATTTTCTAAAATTTCTTCCATTGAAGTAATTTCAGCGGCTGCAACTTTTTTTCCTAGATTCGTTTTTGGGATCCATACTGGTTCTTCTCTTGGTTTTCTTTCTCTTCTTGGACGTTGTTGTCGTGTACCGAAACGCTGTTGTTGTGAACCTGGACGCTGTTGTGGTGAACCTGGACGCTGTTGTGGTGAACCTGGACGCTGTTGTGGTGAACCAGGACGCTGTTGTGGTGAACCTTGACTCATGCAGACTTTACCTCACTGTCAATTAATGATTTAACTTTGTCAACATCATTTTTTACCTTCAGGTGTTCTCCTTTGATTCTTTCTTCAGCAGGAAGTGCTTCTGGGTCTGCAGGAATTTGCATGCCTGCATCAAGTATTCCTTTTAGAGCCGCAGCCATTCTCTGAGTATACCTGTCAGTTCCACTGTACAAGATAGCATCCTTGACTCCTTTGATTTGTGCTTTTTTTCCTGCAAGATAACCTGTAAGATAAGCGGCTGGAATATTTTTTCTTGAACCATTCCAACCTTTTTTTAGTAAGAATCTAGAATGAGCAGACGCAATTACTTTATCTCCGGTAAGCTCTGGTTTGTGAATTTGAACTTGACAGTTTTCATTTGAGATTTTAACTGTGATAAAATCTCTCCTGCCTCTAAGCATTGAAGACCTTCGTCTGTAGTTAGTCTTCTCTTCCCTGAGTCTACGTAATATTTTCGAATACGCCATTCTATACGCAGAAATTTGAAAGTGCTCTTATAAACGTAAGTTGGAATTGGGTTTTTGTGGTTACTAGTAAATCTCAAAGTGATTAATATGTTAAAAATTCTAGTATTTGTGCTGATGATTATATCAACGGGTTCTATCTGATTTCCTCAAAACATGACGAATATTGCCTGCCGAATTATGAAGCAAAACAAAAACATATTTTTATTGTCAAGTGATTTAGCGAAAAAACCCATGTTAGAGTCAAAAACATTTGCTTTCTAAACGTTAGATGTGTATCAGTGATATAAGAAGAGCTTTTTGAGAATGTAATCTGTTTTCAGCTTGATCCCACACTACAGATTGAGAACCATCAATTACAGAGCTTGTAACTTCTTTGCCACGCTTTGCGGGAAGACAGTGAAGAAAAATTGCATTCTTTTTAGCTTTTTTCATTAAGGATGGATTTACTTGAAATTTTGGTAAGAATTTTTTTTCACGTTTTTTATCACGGTTATGAATTGATGTAAAGGTATCTGTAATTACTACATCGGCATTTTTGACTGCAGCATGCGGATCAGTTGTCAAAACAATTGTAATTTTCTTTTTTGATTTTTTGATTACTGTCTTATCTGGTTCAAATCCTTTTGGAGTTGCAATGGAAATGTTAATTCCAGTTTTTGAGCAACCATAAATTAAAGAGTTACAGACGTTATTGCCATCTCCAATCCATGCTACCTTTAACCCTTTGAGTTTTTTCTTTCTTTCTTTTATTGTCATCAAGTCTGCCAAAGTTTGACATGGATGAAATGAGTTAGAGAGTCCATTAATTACTGGCACAACAGAGTTTTTAGCAAGTATTTCGAGTATTTTTTGGTCATAAACTCGTGCCATGATTACATCAACATACCGTGAGAGGGTTTTTGCCGTATCTTCAACTGATTCACCTCTAGATAACTGAAGATCACTAGATGACAAGTTCAAGGCATGTCCTCCTAGCTGAAACATACCAATCTCAAAACTAACTCTTGTTCTAGTTGATGGCTTTTCAAATATCATTGCCAAGGTTTTATTTTTTAGAATGGGTTTATGGGAACCTTTTTTGAGTTGCTTTTTTAGTTTGATCCCATCATCTATAATTTTTGAGAGCTCATTGTCTGTTAGTTCATCTAAAGTAAGTAGGTCTTTTGTTTTTAATTTCATTTTATCATCTTATCTCTTTTAGTTGTTAATTTGGTTTTGGCCTGCCATCTGAAATCCACTTCTTTATTTTAGAAGATAATTCTTTTGCTTGTTTATCATTTTCTGGAGGTAGCTCATCATACAAATCTGCATATTTGTTAATGTCTTCAGAGTCTATTCCCACAAAAGGATCGGAATCATCTGTTCTAGGTTGTTCTGGTTCTGGAATTTGCTCTTCACTCTTTTTTGGTTCTGGTTCTTCAATCTTTTCTGGTACAGCTTCTTGTTTAGATTTTTGTTCAGAAATTTCCTCCTTTACTTGTTGTGGTTCAGGCTCTACCTGCTCTTCTGTAGTAATTTGGCTTTGTTCGGATTTTCCAAATACAGTATCTAAAAACAATTCCTTATCAAAAGCTTTAAGATCCTGATATTCCTGTCCTACACCTACGTAAAGAACTGGTACAGAAGTAATTTTTACAATAGATAGGGCTGCACCTCCTCGTGCATCTGCATCACTTTTAGTTAGTATTGCAGCATCAAACTTTGTGCGTTCATAAAATTCCTTTGCTTGACTAACAGCATCGTTTCCTGCAAGAGAGTCTCCAACAAAAATTTTAAAATCTGGTTTTACAACATTGATAATTTTTTCAATTTGGTCCATCAAATTTTTACTAGTCTGCATCCTTCCTGCAGTATCAATTAGTACACAGTCTATCTTGTGTGTTTTTGCATAAAGTACAGCATCTCGTGCTACCGCAGCAGGATCAGAACCATAGTTTTGTGCAACTAGTTTTAGATTCAACCTGTTAGTGTGTTCTCGTAATTGTTCAATTGCACCTGCCCTAAATGTGTCAGCAGCAGCAACTACGACTGAAAATTTTGATTTTTGTAACAGATAGGCAAGTTTTGCCAAAGTTGTAGTCTTTCCTGTGCCATTAATTCCTACAAATAAAATAAGATACGGCTGACCTGAACCTTTTTTTAAATCAATATTTGATAAAATGTCTATTTTTCCTGCAGCATCAAAAAGGTCAGAAATAGTTTGGATTAGACTGTCTTTGACAAATTTTTCTATTTCTTTTTTATTTACCTTGGTTCCAATCAGTTTTTCTTTAAGATCAGAATTGATAGAGTCAATTACTTCTGATGCCACATCGGACTCTAAAAGTGAGATTTCAAGCTGAAATAATATTTCTTCAATATCTTTTTCCTTTAGTTCCTTTTCACTAAAACTTTTAGCTGCGCTTGAAAAGGCTTCACGTAAATTTTCAAACATTTTTTCTACCTTGATTAGTTTGTATTTTTAGATGATTGCATCATTCGGTTGAATTGTTGTTTTCCTTGTTCAAGATTTGCAACAACTTGCTGTTTTTGAGAAGATGTATCTCTTATTGCTACTTCCAGCTCTTTAATTCGTGCTTCTAGAAAATTAATAGCAGAATCTTTGTCTTTTTCAATAGCAGCTCCTGCACCTATATTTAGAATTAATTTTTCATTAGATGAAATTTTTGCTTTGACAAATGTTCCCATGCCCATTGGAACAAGAGTATTCAGTTCGGGTTTTTCCCCAAGGGATTTTATAGATTCTGTCGCTGAAGTTGCTTCTCGAAGCATACCATACAAAGACTCTTCTTTACGAGATATTTCTGTAAAGTAGTTTTCTAACATTTGCATTTGATACATTAATTGTTGAGCTTGTTCTTCACTCATCACAACAAAATAATTTCAGATGCCTATAAATGCATTCATAAAAAATAAAGAAAAAAATTGGTGATTATTTTGCTTTTGAAAGTCTGTTATCGACTTCATCCCAATTGACAACATTCCACCAAGCAGCTATATAGTCTGGTCTTTTGTTTTGGTAGTTAAGATAGTATGCATGTTCCCATACATCAAGACCCAAAAGTGGTACAAGACCTTTAGTTCTTGGACTATCTTGGTTTGACATTGCAACATACTCAACCTTGCTTGATGATGGATTGTAGACTAGCCATCCCCAACCACTTCCTTGAATTACTGCAGTTGTTGATGAAAATTTTTCCTTAAAGTCTGCAAAACTTCCAAAGGAAGAATTGATTGCATCAGCCACTGCTCCACCTGGTTCGCCGCCTCCATTTGGCTTCATGTTGTTCCAAAATAATGTATGGTTATCATAACCACCACCATTGAAGTTAATTGCTTTTTTTAGTTCGTCTGGTACTTGGCTAAGATCAGATAGAATGTCTAAAATATCTTTATTTTGAATATCTGAACTACATTTTCCCAAGGCATCATTTAGTTTTGTTGTGTATGTTTGGTGATGCTTTGTATGATGAATTTCCATGGTTCTTGCGTCAATATGAGGTTCTAATGCATCGTATGCATATGGCATTTTTGGGAGTTCGTATTGTGTCATAGACGCACTATGAGTTTAGATAATTTATTGGTTTAGGAAGGAATGTATTTTTAGACATCAATATAGGTAAAAATGATGAAACATGCAAGGAAAGTTTTTTTCTGCTCAATAGTTTTAATTTTTTCAATAATTGTTTTTCAGCTTTTTCAAGAAAAAAATGATTTTGAAGTTTTCATTGATAAAAGCATACCATACATAGGCGGTTTATATCCTATTGAATCAGGATTTGATGGGACTGGAATTATAATTGCAGTAATTGATACTGGAGTTGACTATAACCATCCAGATTTGTTAGGATTCGGTAATGATGGTAAAGTAATTGGCGGTTATGATTTTGTAGATAAGGATAACTCACCAATGGATACTAACGGTCATGGAACAGAGGTTGCAGGAATTATTTCAGCTGATGGACAGCTAAAAGGTGTTGCACCAAAATCAAAAATTTTAGCGTACAGAGTTTCGGAGAATGGAGAAGCAGTCTCATCCGACCTGATTATCAAAGCAATAGAGCAGGCAGTAAAAGACAAAGCAGACATTATTAACATCAGCCTAGGAGTTAACCTAACTAGCAACAAAATAGATCAGGCTGTAAACAAAGCAATAGAGCAAGGAGTAGTTGTAGTTACTGCAGCAGGAAATCATGGACCAGAATTAGGTTCAATTGGGAGTCCTGGAATTAATCCTAATACCATTACAGTAGGTGCAACATACAACAACATTACCTCGAGTTTGGTTGCAACACTTGAGATAAACGAAAAGAGGTATCAGGTATTGCCAATGGTTGGAACCATTCCTATAGATGAACCAATTACAGCAGAGATTATTTTTGGCAAATACGGTAGAGAGCGTGACCTTACTGATTCTGTGATCAAAGATTCGATTTTGCTAGTAGAACGAGGAAGCGATGTTGATGACGAAATAGTTTATTTTTCTGACAAGGAAAACAATGCGGCAAATACAGGAGCAAAAGCAATTATTGTTTACAATAACATTCCAGGATTGTTTTTTGGTGAGCTCCTTCATGAGTTTGCACCTTCTGATTATGGTCCAACTATTCCTGCAGTATCTATGTCAAGGGATGAAGGACTAGTTCTAAGAGAATCACTAGATGAAAAAACAGTTGGAATGCTAAATATTTTTTATCATCCAGACTTTGTTGCACATTTTAGCTCTAGAGGACCTGTTTCACCGTTTTACATAAAACCTGACCTTGTTGCCCCAGGCGCATTTATTAACACAACAATTACTGATGGAAAATACAACTTTACTAGTGGAACAAGCTTTGCTGCCCCACACGTTTCAGGTGCGGCTGCATTGTTGCTTGAGAAAAAAAATGATCTAAGCCCAAGTGAAATAAAATCTCTTCTTGTAACTACCTCAAATATAGTATCTGATGCATATGGAAATGATTTTCCAGTTGAAATAACTGGTACTGGACGTCTTAATATTACTCAAGCATTTAATGCTAATTTGATAATAGATCCTACTTATCTTACCTTTAATTTATCACCACAAAAGAAAATTCAAAGTCAGTTTTTAAAAATTAAAAGCATAAACGGAAATGATGAGAATCTGGAAATTAGTCTAATTGGAAATGAAAATGTAGGGTATAGTTACAAGATAGAAAACGGTGGCATCAACATTACAGCTTCTCTTAATGAGGAATTTTTTGGACAAATTCAGGACAAGGCTTTCATCAAGCAAAACGGTATTGTCTATAACATTCCAATTATTTCTCACCTAACGCAAGGAGCAATCCAAGTTAACGAGCAAAATGGGGAGATGAGGTTTGAGGTATTATCTTCAGATGATTGGACCTATGCCAAAATTTCCGTTCGTGATCAAGATAATGTAATTGTAGATACTACATCATCTACTCCAAGAAAGGATGGAAAAATTACTGTTTACAGGCCTGGACTATACTGGGTAGAAGCTCAAATCAGAGTTAATGGGGAAACTTTTGAGACATATGAAACTGTTCAGGTAAAAACAGCTGTACAAAACAAATCGCTGGAGTTTTTAAATATGCTAAACATTCCAGAGCGACCAATTCTGATTATTTTTGCAGCTATTGTAATTATTGCTTTGGTTGGATTAAAAATTAGAAAATAATCTAGCTGAATTTAGGGCCTGCTTTACGGATTTCCTCAGGAGCTTCTTTGAATTTTGTAAAGTTTTGAATAAACATTTGGGCAAGTTTTTTTGCAGACAAATCATAAGAGTCCTTGTCAATCCATGTGTTTTTTGGATCCAAGATTTCAGGAGGAACATTTAGGCACTCTGTTGGAATATCTAAATTAAAAAAGTCATCGTGTCTGTATTTTACATTATCTAGTGCGCCAGTAAGTGCAGCAGTTATCATTGCTCTGCTGTATTTTATTTTAATTCTAGATCCAACTCCGTATGGTCCACCTGACCATCCAGTGTTAATCAAATAGACTAGTGCCTTGTGCGATTTTATTTTTTCACCCAACATTTTTGCATAGACTGATGCAGGTCTTGGCATAAATGGTGCTGCAAAGCATTCAGAAAATACTGCTTTCGGTTCTTTTATTCCACGTTCAGTTCCTGCAAGCTTGCTTGTGTATCCAGACATGAAATGATACATTGCTCCTTCCTTTGTTAGTCTAGACACTGGTGGTAAGACACCTAGTGCATCAGCTGTTAGAAATATTATGACTTTGGGATGTCCACCAACGCTTGGAATTACTGCGCCAGGAATGTAATCTAGTGGATAAGCTACCCTAGTATTTTCAGTCAGGCTGTTATCATCAAAGTATGGTTTGAGGGTCTGCTTGTCAATTACAACATTTTCTAATACAGATCCAGATTTTATTGCGTCCCAGATTTGTGGTTCGGCTTCTTGTTTTAGGTTAATACATTTTGCATAGCATCCACCTTCAAAATTAAAAATACCTTTTTCAGACCATCCGTGTTCGTCATCACCAATTAGCATTCTGTCTGGATCCGCTGACAGTGAAGTTTTGCCAGTTCCCGACAAACCAAAAAACAAAGCAGTGTCACCATTCTTTCCAATATTTGCCGAGCAGTGCATTGGAAACACCTCTCTCGAAGGCAAGATGTAGTTCATTACAGAAAACATTGATTTTTTCATCTCTCCGGCATATCTTGTGCCACCAATGAGTACGATCTTTTTTGTAAGATCAATTAAGATAAATACATTAGAGTTTGTTCCATCAACTTCTGGAATTGCCTCAAAGTCATTAATGCATATCAAGGTAAATTCTGACTGGTGTGATTCAAGTTCTGCAGCAGATGGTCTTACAAACAATTGCCTTGCAAAAAGATTTTGCCATGCATGGTCATTTATCACTCTAATCGCTAATCTGTTTTCAGGGTCTGCACCAACAAATCCATCAAAAACATAAAGCTCCTTTCCATCTACAAAATTTTTCATCTTTTCAAATAATTTTTCAAACTTTTCTGGAGGAAATTGGTGGTTGACCTTTCCCCAGTCTACATTTTCATGTGTTTCATCATCAAATACAATGTATCTATCATCAGGTGAGCGTCCAGTGTACTTGCCAGTCTTTACAGAAAGAGAACCAGTACTTGTAACGATTCCCTCATTTTTTTGTACAGCAAGATCAACTAGTTTTTCAACGGGAAGATTTCTGTGAACAATAGATGGCGTTATACCAAAGTCTTCAAGCTGCGATGTGAATTTACTTGTAATATTTGATTTTTGATTTTCACTCATGTTGATCCTCTAATATTGCAGGCAGTAAACAAATACTAAATAAATCATAAGGAATGAGTTTGATTTTTTACGATCCCCCTTATTTTAAGGTGTTTTGCAGGAAGCTATTTATTTAAAAATTCTCGATCTAACTTCATGCCAATAAATAAGGACAAACTCGAAGCACGAGAAAATGTTTCTAAAAACAGACCAGAGTTTATCCGACCAGAAAGCTGGAGATACAAGAGACTAGAAACAACTTGGAGAAAACCAAAAGGAATTGATAACCACCAGCGAAAGCAAAAAAGTCGCGGAAGACCAGGAATAGTCAAAATAGGTTATAGAGGACCAAAAGAGGCTCGTGGTCTTCATCCATCTGGATATACAGATAATTTAGTTTACAATGTTAATGATTTAGAAAAATTAGATCCAAAGACTGACGGTGTCCGAATTGGTCACAGCGTTGGAACAAAAAAGAGAACAACAATCATAGTCAAAGCAATAGAAAAAAAATTCAAGGTTTTTAATGCAAGGGTGTCTGCAGTTGCCAGTAAATCTTAAAGCTAAAAAAAGACTCGTCTCCCGAATTGTGGGAGTTGGATTGAAACGAATCAAGTTTGATTCGGATCATCTTGATGATATAGAAGATGCTATCACAAGAGACAATATTCGAAGTCTGATTACTGCAAATACGATTAGGATCAAGCCATTTGTAGGCACGTCTAGAGGACGAGCAAAAACAAAAAGAATTCAAAAGAAAAAACGAGGCACTACACAAGGTTCCAAAAAGGGAAAGAAGGGAGCCAGAACTAATAGAAAAGAAAGTCATATGATCAAAGTTCGTGCACTTCGCTATAGGCTAAAGATTGCAAAGGATAGAAAAGAAATAACAAATCCAGAGTTTTGGGGGCTATACAAGATGATTAGAGGCAACACAGTAAGAAACAGCGCACACCTTCGAAGCTTAATTGAAGAGATTGTAGTTAACCGCAAGTCTTAGGAAAAAAATGCAAATTACAGAGTTTGGCCAAGGGATCCCAGTTGAGAGTGTAAATGAGTTTGAGACTCCTTTAGATGATCTTGATATTCCAAATGAAATTCACATTTATCCTGGAGTTGACCATGGCTTTGCAAAACCATCTGGTGAAAGATACGCACCCGATGAATCAAAGGATGCATGGCAAAAGACTATAGAATTTTTAGATTTAAACCGTAAGATGTCTTAGAACTTGTAAAACTTTTTGTCCCAGTCTAAAATTTTTCCATTCTGAATTTTAATTCCCTCTTTTCGTAGCATATTTGTTTTAACGTCACCACCATATGCATAATCTCCAACCTTTCCATCTGACTTTACTACTCGGTGGCATGGAATTATTGAAGGATATGGATTTTTTTTCATAATTTGCCCAATCACTCGTTGTCCGTTTTTTAGTCCTACCGCTTTTGCCAATTCACCATATGTTGTAACCTTACCTTGTGGAACTTCGGTTAGTTTTTTGTAAACTTGCTGATCAAGACTCATAGTCTGATTACCTCAAGATTGGTTTGACTAAGAAGATCCATAACCATTTGCTTGTTTTGTCCTAGTCCGTCCCAATCTAAGAGCGCAGTTTTTGCCATTCTATTTCTATCTAGGATGTGAGAGAATAGTTCTTTGTCTAATAAATCCAAACTATGTTTTGGAATAACGGTTCCCAAAGCATGTTTTCCTTGGATGATTTCCTTTGTGAACTTTTCTGGATAGTGAGTTCCTCCAAAACAAATTGCAACTGGTGCAAACTTTTGTTCGCCTTTGATTACTTCAACTACAAGTTTTGCTACAGAATTGCATAGAGTAGTATCAGTCCACTGCTTTTCTGTGGTGCCAATTTCAATGAAGATAGAAGGTTTGTTTAATGCAGTAGGACCGTGGTGTGTAGCTTCAATAGTTATTTGAAAATCAGAAAAATCATTTTTGTGTTCCCACAACTTTTGCAGATAAGATTTTTGAATCTGTGGATGTGGAATTGCAACCTGTCTATTGTTCCCACCAAACTTTGCATCAGAAAAATTTCCTGTACTATGACATGTAAGAGCTAAGACGCTAGACTCTGCTGCATGCTTGGATAAAAATATAAATCCATCATAGGAATATTTTTCCTCAAGCCAATCAGCAGAAATTGCCGGAGTTGGAATTATCAATAAATCAAAATCCTTACCACGATAAATTCCGTCGTCTTTTTTCATATCTTGTGATATGAAGGTTGCCATGTTGTTGCCTGCATGATCATCTTGGTAAGCAACAAGTAATTGCATTAGATAAAAGATATAAGGACACCTTATTAATCACAGGCATTGAACCCGAAAAAAATTGTGCGAGACATGGTAAACACGATGAAACTTGCAAAAAAATCCGATAAAGAGGACTATATGCAACATATGAGATTGGTATTATTAGGAATAGCAGGAGTAGGCACCATGGGATTTATAATTCAATTTGTGTTTTCGGTAGCAACATTTGGAAGTTAGATAAAATTGATTGAAGGAACACCTCAGATAGTAAAGGCAGATGTAGAACAACAACCTAGTGTTGACCAACCTAATACAGAACAGCAACCAAGTTCAGAACAACCTAGTGTTGAGCAACCTAATACAGAACAGCAACCAAGTTCAGAACAACCTAGTGTTGAGCAACCTAATACAGAACAGCAACCAAGTTCAGAACAGTCAACAGAGCAACCATCATCAGGTGAAGAAATCAAATCCCATCTTTTTGCAATAAGAACAACTGGTGGTCAAGAAAAAGTAGTACTTAATTTATTACAAAATAGAGTTAGAACACAAAAAATCAATATTCAATCTGTCATGTTAATTGAAAATTTGAAAGGATATATCGTGTTAGAAGCAATTGATGTGAATCAGGCCTTTATGGCAATTCAGGGAATAAGACATATTCGCGGACAGCTTAGAGGGGAGCTTGAATTCAAAGACATTGAAGGATATTTGATCAAAAAATCCACTGTTTCAGAACTTGCAGTTGACAAGATTGTTGAAATTATCGGTGGGCCATTTAAGGGAATGAAGGCAACCGTTACCAGAATAGATCATGACAAAGAGGAGGCAACTGTAATTTTGTTAGATGCACCATATCAGCTACCAGTAACAGTAGACGCAAACTACCTCAAGATTAGCACAGAGTAACAAAGGATTAAATTTTCATCTTAAAGTGAATGAATAATGGTAGAAGTCCAAAAAATTTCATCATTGGTTACAGGAGGAAAAGCATCTGCAGGTCCACCGTTGGGTCCGGCTCTAGGTCCTATGGGCGTTAACATTATGGAAGTAATTAATGCCATTAATGAAAAAACAAAAGATTTTGAGGGAATGAAGGTACCTATAACAGTTTCAGTTGACCCTGATACAAAAAAATGGGACATTGAAATTGGAATTCCTTCTTCAGCGGCTTTGCTTCTCAAAGAAATAGGAATTCAAAAAGGTTCTGGCACATCTGGCACTGACTGGGTTGGAGATATTAAGATGGATGGAATAGTCAAGGTTGCTAAAACAAAACTAGAAAACTCCTATGCAGACTCGCTAAAGTCTGTTGCAAAGGAGATAATCGGAACATGTTTGTGTTTAGGAATTAAGGTTGAAGGAAAATTTCCCAAAGAACTTACTGCTGAAATTAATGCAGGAAAATGGGATGAGAAATTAAAGTAAATTATTGTTCTGTAAGATAAACTGGGTCTTTATCGGTTTTTTGTAACTCTACAAATGTTTCTGTGTTTTGTATTCCATCAATTTTTCCAATCTTTTCTATAACTACAGAGTGCAATGCTTCTAGGTTTTGAGCAAGCACTCTGACCAAAATGTCAAATCTACCAGTAACTTCAGAGATTGATGCAATTTCTGGTGTTTCCAGCAAGGCTTTGTGAATTTGTTCTTTGGATTTAGGATCGCGGTTAATTCCAACTGTAGCCTTTACACCAAATCCTAAAAGAGAATCATCAATTACGATGGTGTATTTTTTTATGAGTTTCTTTTTGCTTAGTCTCTTAATTCTGCTGTACAGAACTGATGCATTAATTCCCAGTTTTTTTGAAAGGTTTGGAACTGAGATATTGGCATCTCTTGTAAGCTCAAATAGTAATTTCATATCTAATTCATCGTATCTGTGCAATGTTCTGAAAGACTTTTAGTTGAGGTAATAAATGTAAGTTTTGAAAGGAATGTTATAGTGATTTACAATTAATATTTAATAAATCTGAAATTTTTCCAAAAAGTTAATTTTTTGCATTTTTGCCTATAAACGATTTTAAGTAGGTTTTCTAGAAAATTGCCATATTGATTACTGAAAAGCAGTTAGCAGAAATGATCAAGGAGGCAAAGGCCATTGATAAGGAACGCAAGTTCAAGCAGTCCATAGAGATAATTATGGTTTTCAAAGATATCGATGTAAAAAAAGGATTTTCAATTAACGAAACAATTCAGCTACCAAAAACAAACTCTCCAGCTGCTATCTGTGTTATGGCTTCAGGCGATATGGGTCTGAAGGCAAAAAATGCAAAGGCAGACAGGGTAATAGACAATGATGAGCTAACGAGAATCGGTGCCAATAAGCGAGAGTCTAGAAAACTCATCAACAGCTTTGATTTCTTTTTGGCTGACACTAAACTCATGCCAGTTGTTGGTAAGGTTCTAGGTCAACTCCTGGGCCCTAGAGGAAAGATGCCCACACCTGTTCCATTTAATGCACCAATTGATTCGTTTTTAGAAAGATTTAGATCTTCGGTTAGAGTTAGAGTAAAAAATTCGTTGTCCATGGCGTGCAAAATCGGTGATGAGTCAATGGAGGATGCTGAATTGGCATCTAATGCATATGCAGTGCTTAGTGGAATTGAGAAAAAATTACCAAACGGTGACAAAAACATTAGAAAGATTTTGATAAAAACTACAATGGGCAAGCTTGTAAAAGAACCACTAGTGGTGAAAAAGTAGATGCGTGAGAACAGAACCACTTATCCAAAACGAAAGACACAGCTGTATCAGCAGCTAAAAGAGTTACCAAAAAAATATGATGTGATAGCTTTAGTTAGAATGGAAAAAGTTAGAGCATCTCAGCTTCTACCGTTGAGGAAAAAATTCAAAGGTAAAGTAGAAATTTTGAGCATTCAAGACAAGGTTGCAAGAAAGGCACTAGGTACACTTGATATTCCTGGAATAAAAGACATTATTGAGAAGCTAGCTGGTCAGTGTCTTTTCATGTTTACAAACATGTCACCATTCAAGCTCAACGTTTTACTTGGAAAAAATAAGATATTTTTGCTTGCACGTGCAGGAGATAAGGCAAGTATGGATGTTGTAATTCCTGCAAAAAATACTGGTGTTGCACCAGGTCCAATCCTTACTGACTTTAAGGAAGCAAAAGTTCCAACAAAAATTGATCAAGGAACAATTTGGATTACAAAAGATACCGTGGCAGCCAAAAAAGGAGAACAAATTTCTACAAAGCTTGCTATCCTTCTAGGAAAGCTTGACATAAAGGCAGTAGAGGCTGGAATCTCACTATCAAACGCACTAGAAAAAGGACTGCTTTATTCTAAAGAAGAGTTATTCATCGATGTAGAGAAGTTCAGGGAAGAGCTTGCACGCGCTCACCAAGAGGCAGTTTCTCTATCAATAGAGGCAGCATATGTAACTAAGGACAACATTGAACAAATTCTTGCAATGGTAGCACAAGGATCTCGCTTAGTTGCGCTAGAGGCAGGATATCTAACAGATGAAAACAAAGATCAGATTTTGCAAAAGGCACACTCTCATGCACAGGGCCTTGCAGAAAAGGCAAAAGACTACAAACCTGAATAAAATAAAGAAAATTTTTTGGATTAAGCCTCTCTTAATAATCCAGCCCAGACTAGGGCATTTTCTGGAAGTTCGCTCATAGAAGCAACCTCTACCTCAATTTCCTTATTGTTTTTGGAAAATCCTTTCATATGTAATTAAGGCTAAATTATCAATTAAGAAATTGTTTGTAATTTTTAGCAGACATCTATGGTTTTTCAATGCTCTCATCAAAGTAGGCACTATCAAATCTTAACATTTACATAATATTAGAATTCAGGTTAATGTCGAGAAAATTGGAAGACATATTGCCACCTAACAAAAAGCAAAATGAGTTTGTCAGTAGACTAAACAAGATAATGCCTAAAGTTCCTGACATGAAGTGGGGGGCGCTGACTAATATTTATCCAACAAATGCAAAGATTAAAGAGATTAATCGACTTTTGCCTCATGATAGGAAATGGCACCTATTATTTGAGGAAAAAGACCAGGTAAATGTAGACGGAGTTCCAATTAGGCGCAAAACCTTGGACTCTATGACGTGATTTTAATTTCTAAAATTATTAGATATTTCCTTTAACCTTTGGAAGATTCCAGTTATACTTCATTGCAACTAGACGTAGACCTGTGGTAATTGCTATACCTGCAATTGATGCAATATACAAGTCTACGCCTAATGCCAAAATAAAGTAGAATATTACAACTCCTACAAAGCTAGCAGAAGCATATAGTTCCTTTACAAAGACTATTGGTACCTGATTTACAAAGACATCTCGCAATATCCCACCTCCAACAGCAGTTAGCATTCCTGCTAGAACCATTGCCAAAAAGTTTAATCCAAAAATATTGTATGCAAAGGTGGCACCTATTACAGTAAAAACACCTAGGCCAATTGCGTCAAATTTCAAAAATACATTCCAGTGCTTTTTTAGTTTAGAATACAGGAAAAACAAAACTACTCCAGTTGCGACTGTGATTATAACATAAGTCGGATCTAAAATTGAATTTGGTGGAAGATTGCCTAGTACAATATCACGTATTGTTCCTCCTGCAACGCCAGTAATTGTTGCTAAAATTATAATTCCTACAATGTCTGCCTTGTGTTCAATTGCCTTGAATGCGCCAGTTACTGCAAATGCCATTGTTCCAAACAGATCTAAAACGTAGATGAATACATCAGCAGGTACGGTAAAGTCTACCAATCCATTTTTTGATTCTATCTAGTTGTAATTAACATTAAGGTTGTTTGGTAATTATTGTATTAGTTAGAAAATTTAACCAAATAATGCGGAAAGTCCTTCCATTGCTTGTTCTTCTGATTTTCCACTATCTGCAGCTTTTTCTTTCTTCTCTCCTTTCTTTTCGTCTCCTCCACCTGCTGCTGCTTCTGCTGGTGCCGCAGCTGCTGCAACTGCAACTGGTGCTGCCTTTATTGCCTCTTCAATGTTTACATCAGCTAAAGATGCCACTAATGCCTTTACTTGGGCTGCGTTAACTTCAGCGCCAGAGGCCTTTACTAAACTTGTAATGTTGTCTTCATTGATATCCTTCTTTAGTTTGTGAAGCATCAATGCAGCGTAAACATATTCCATTGTATCGTGGACTTGCTTTGGGTATAATATAAAACTATAGAGAAATCAGACACGATTAATTTAAAATCCGAAGGCTTCGGCAAATTGAGTACAAGTTTCTTTTGAGGCTCTTGTCATATAACGTATCCATTTTTTGTCTGAGGATTTGCTTTGCGTGTTCCTTTTCAGTGCCTACTGAAAGTGATAATACATTGTTTAGAAGCTCTGGAAGCGATTCTCTTACCCATCCATCTAAAATAGCATACGCATTTTTAGAAATTGGAGTTATCCTTTCTTTATCCATGTCTATAACATCTGTAAAGTTTTCATGCTCTATTCTGTAAATTAAGCTAAAGACGCAGTTTTCTGGAGTTGGATTTTCTAAAATTTCAACCGAACGAGTTCCTGCCTTTCCTTGCTGTACCTTGTTTTTTAGTCCTACAGGATCAACTATTACTCCATTAATTCCAATTTTTTTATCATTTACTCCTGTAACTGTTCCGAAAATAAATTTTTTATAGTCACCGTCTGGTTTTGATAAAAAAACATTGTCTCCTTCTTTTAGTTCCTTCTTTTTTCCCAGCATTCTAAATGTATTTGCCAGGGTATTGTATTTAATTTATGGCAATTAAGATTGCACATTACCTGCATTTTTTCTTGTGTTTTCGCAAAGCCTCTACATAATTAAATTCTGCTCCGCAATCTCTGCATTTTTCTTTCTTTTTGTTATGAGCCTTTTCTTGGTGTTTTTTTAGTCGCTCAGGATCAGAAATTTCTAATCCACATTCCTTGCACTTTGTTGCACTGGAGCTGAAACTAAAAAATCCCATGCAATAATTACAACCTTCTAGTAGAAAAGATGATCCTAAATTCTTAATATTGGTCCATTGGTGAGATTTTCAGATGGATAAAGCTGAAATTCTTGCAAAATTTTCTGCAGAACCTGACAAATATTACAAAGTAAATTTGTTTGAGGAGCAAGGCTACCAACGAAAAACTTGTCCTACATGTGGAAAATTCTTTTGGACCATTGATGAGAATCGAAATAATTGTCCAGAGGATTCAGATGACACCTATTCGTTCATTGGGGATCCTCCCACTCTGAAAAGATTTGATTATTCTCAAGCATGGATTGAGATAGAGTCATTTTTTACAAAAAATGGTCATACATCAGTAAATAGATATCCTGTTGTTTGTAGATGGCGTGATGATCTATATTTTACTATTGCATCAGTTGTTGATTTTCAAAGAGTAATGGGTTCCAAAGTTGTCTTTGAGTTTCCTGCAAATCCAATTATAGTCCCACAACCTTGTCTTAGATTCAAGGATTTAGAAAATGTTGGAGTAACAGGACGACATTTTTCTAGCTTTTGTATGATTGGACAACTTAGCATTCCAAATGAACAAGGATATTGGAAAGATGAATGCATTGACCTTGATTTTAGATTGTTAACTAATCAATTTGGAATAAACAAAAACGAGATTGTCTTTGTTGAAGATGTTTGGGAGGGCGGTGGCTCTTTTGGCTCTTCATTAGAGTTTTATGTTAGAGGACTAGAACTAGGAAACGCAGTCTTTACAGAGTTTCAAGGAGAATTGGGAAACCATACTGTTCTAGACCAGAAGATAATTGACATGGGAGCAGGCCTGGAAAGATTTGCATGGATTACCATGGGCACACCAACTGCGTATGATTGTTGTTTTGGTCAGATTACAGAAAAGCTAATTGACAAGGTTGGAATTGACATTGAGCTGGATTTACTTTCTCAGTACTTTATTGAGATTGCAAAGAATCAAAAAAAATATCCCAACATTTTAGAGGTAAAAAATCATGCAATTGCAAATGTTGGTCTAGACCAACAAAAGGTTCTACAAGGAATTAATCCACTAGAAGGCATCTATTTGATAGCAGACCATCTTAGAACCTTGATCTTTGCAATTTCAGATGGTGCACTGCCAAGTAATGTTGGTGGAGGATACAATTTGAGAATTGTACTTCGAAGAATTATTGGAACAATGCAAAGATTGGGATTAAAGCTAGACCTTGATGAGATGATTGACATGCACATTGATTATCTAAAAGCAACGTATCCAGAACTTGAAGAAAAAAGAGCCGATGTTAAAACAATCATTGATGTTGAATCAAAAAGATACGAAGAATCTAAAATTCGAATGAAAAAGATTGCAACCAATCTCAAAGAAAAAAAGCATGTTCTAAACGTTGATGACTTGATTCGAATGTACGAATCAGACGGAATCACACCTGATTATCTTAAGGAATTAGATGTAATTCCTGAAATTCCGCCTACATTTTATTCAAAATTATCTGATTTACACCAAGCAGTTGATACAAAGCAAAAAGAAAAGCTTCCACTAAAAAACACTGCTGAAACTGAGTTGTTATTTTATGGCGATGATCCACGCGAGTTTGAAGCTAAGGTTCTAGGATCATTTGACAGGTATGTTGTGTTAGATAAAACATCATTTTATGCAAGAGGTGGAGGACAGGAACCGGATCATGGAACAATATCTGGCTTTGAGGTAGTTGATGTAAATAAACACGGCAACGTGGTTGTACATGAGCTAAAAGATGGTATTCCAAAAGAAGGGGAGACTGTTCATTGTATAGTTGATTCAAAAAGAAGAGAAGGAATTACTAAACATCACACCAGCACACATATCTTAAATTCTTCTGCACGAAACATTTTGGGTTCTTGGGTTTGGCAAAACTCTGCATTCAAGGAAGTCGATCATGCCAGACTAGATATTACACACCATTCAGCTTTGACTGAAGACGAGGTAAAAAAGATAGAAGAATCTGCAAACAAAATTGTTCAAAAGGACATGAAAGTAACTATTGAGAACTTTGATAGGGGAACTGCAGAACAAAAGTACGGCTTTAGAATTTACCAAGGAGGCGTAGTTCCAGTAAAGTCAGTTCGAATTGTATCAATTGAGGATTTTGATGTTGAAGCTTGTGGTGGAACTCATGTTAAAAAAACTAAAGAAATTGATTTGATCAAAATTACTAGAACCAAACGAATCCAAGATGGAGTGGTACGATTAGAGTTTGTAGCTGGCGTTGCAGCTCAAGAATATGTAAAGACACACGAGGTTGATTTAGCAAAGCAAACAGCTGACGCTGCAGCTAAAGAGGAACGCGATAATCTACGAGACCAAAAAAAGGTTAAAGCTCGAGAAAAGATTCCCATTTTAATTGAACAAATTAAGGAAACTAAAACTGGTACTACAACAATTGATGAAATAGAAATAACAACAGCTGATGGTGTACGATTCTGTTGTACAACAAGTGAACAATATGATGAGTATTTTCATATCAATTTTGGTGAGAAACTAATCAAGGCTGATCCTCAGGCCTCATACTGTGGCATTTTTGAGGCTGGACCCACGCTTAGGACCATAGTTTACGCAGGAGAATCCTCTAAAAACTGCAATGCAGGCTCAATTGCCAAGGCAGTTTCAGAAATGTTGGGGGGCTTTGGTGGTGGAAATAATCGATTTGCCCAAGGTGGTGGAAAAGACAAATCAAAAAAAGACGAAGCAATAAAAAAAGCAAAACAGATGGTTTTAGAGTAATATGATAGATTGGGCAAGTATTGAATCAAAGTGGAGAGCAAAATGGATTGAAAATCGCGACTTTGAAACAGATCCAAATGAAAAAGAAAAAAAGTTCATAACAGTAGCATATCCGTATCCCAATTCTCCACAACACATTGGACATGGTAGGACTTACACACTAGCTGATGTGCATGCGCGATACTATAGAATGAAAGGATACAATGTTTTGTTTCCAATGGGATTTCACTATACTGGAACACCAATACTTGGCATGGCAAAAAGAGTAGAGGCTGGTGATGCTGAGATAATTGATGGTTTGAAAAATATCTACCATGTCTCTGATGAGGACATCAAGACATTTGTTGAACCAATTAAAATTGCAGACTACTTTCATGAAGAAATTAAATCTGGCATGATTGAGATGGGTTACTCGATTGACTGGCGCCGCGAGTTTATAACAATAGATCCTGTGTATCAGAAGTTTATCGAATGGCAGATTAATATTCTAAAAGACAAAAATTTGATTATACAAGGGAGTCATCCAGTTGGTTGGTGTCCAAAGGATCAAAATCCTGTTTCTCAACATGATACATTGGGCGATGTTGAACCAGACTTTACTGAATATATTCTCATTAAATTTCAGTTTGGTGATTATATCATACCAACTGCAACATTACGTCCTGAAACTATCTTTGGAGTTACGAACTTATGGGTTAATCCCGAAACTGTATACAAAAAAATAACAGTTAATGGTGAAAAATGGATTGTAAGTGCAGAATGTGCACGCAAGCTAGAGTTTTTGGATAAAAAAATAACGTATGATGGTGAAATATCAGGGTCTGAGCTAGTTGGACAACAAGTTACAGTTCCACATAGAAACGAATCAATTACAATTCTAGAAGCTAGTTTTGTAGAATCTCAAACTGGAACTGGATTGGTAATGTCAGTTCCTGCTCATGCACCATTTGATTATCAGGCTCTAGTGGATTTTAAGAAAAATCAACCTCAAGGCTCTGAATTGCAGCTAATCAAGCCTATTTCTATCATAGAGACTCCAGGATATGGAGAAATTCCAGCAAAGGAGGCAGTTGAGAGACTTGGAATCAAAGACCAAAATGATCCAAAGCTAGAAGAAGCTACTACAGAAATTTACGGAAAGGAGTTTTACGGTGGTGTTTTAAAACAAAATACCGAGCAATTTGCAGGTAAGAAAGTATCTGAAGCTAAAGATGAAATAAAAAAATGGTTAGCTGAGAAAAAAATATCTGATATTTTATTGGAATTGACTAATACTCCTGTAAAATGTCGTTGTGGTACAGAATGTGTTGTAAAGATTCTAACTAATCAATGGTTTCTAAACTATGGAGACAAAGAATGGAAGGAAAAGGCTACAAAATGTCTCCATTCTATGAGCATTTTACCACAAGAGATCCAAGGAGAGTTTGACTATGTAATTGGATGGTTACGAGAGAGGGCTTGTGCAAGACAACATGGACTTGGAACGAAGCTTCCATGGGATAAGGAATGGATTGTTGAAAGCTTGTCAGATTCTGTGATATACATGGCATACTATATCATAGCTAAATTTGTAAATGCTGGAACATTAAAGGCTGATAATCTATCAAAGGAGTTTTTTGACTATGTCTTTTTGGAAAAAGGTAGTGCTGAAGGAACAAATGTTTCAAAAGATCTTACAGAAGAAATTAGAAAAGAGTTTTCTTACTTTTATCCAGTAGATTCCCGTCATTCAGGACGAGATTTAGTTCCAAATCATCTTACATTTTTTGTTTTAAATCATGTTGCAATTTTTCCTGAAAGTAACTGGCCAAAACAGATTGTTGTAAATGGTTCTGTTCTAATGGATGGCAAAAAAATGTCTAAATCAATGGGGAATATAATTCCATTGCGAAAAGCTATTCGAGATTATGGAGCTGATCCGATTCGACTAGCTATAATTATATCAGCTGAGCTTTTACAGGATGCTGATTTTAATGTAGAATCAGTTAGAGGAATTAAAAACAAGTTAGAATCGTTGTTAGAAGAATGTTCAAAGCTAAAACCTGGAAAAACAGAATTGCAAGCTGAAGACAAGTGGATTTTAAGCAAACTACAGTCTTTGATAGAACGAGTTAGTCATTCTATTGAAAAAATGAGGCTGCGAGAAGGCCTTCATGACATATTATTCTCATTTGAGAGCGAAATGAATTGGTACCTAAAACGTGCTCAGGCTAAGGGTAGAAGTGACTATTCAGGGTTATTGTATGAGATTAATTCAAAACGGGTGGCAATGCTATCTCCATTTGCACCACATATAGCTGAAGAGATGTGGGAAAAGCTTGGAAATTCTGATTTGGTATCAAAATCCAGCTGGCCTGCAGTGTCTGCAGATGCAATTGATGCCAATGCAATTCAATCTGAAGATTTGCTAAAGTCAATCATGGATGATATTGCAAACATTATCAAAATAACAAAGATTACACCCAAAAAAATTGCAATTTACACAGCTGATGCATTCAAGTCAAAGGCATATCATGCAGTTTTAACAAAAGTAATGTCTGGACAAACAGACATGGGAGTAATAATGAAGGAGCTAATAGCAAATCCAGAAACAAGTGACATTAAGCG
>Ga0209997_10000099_pt1 | contig 24129 bp, 16 predicted proteins | sample CR04metaG_FD_182079 | JGI IMG/M metagenome (GOLD analysis project Ga0209997, IMG submission 182079) | Deep subsurface microbial communities from Mariana Trench to uncover new lineages of life (NeLLi) - CR04 metaG (SPAdes) (version 2) | ecosystem: Environmental > Aquatic > Marine > Ocean trench...
GCCACGGGATTCTGGCCGGACGGGAAATTTATCCCCTCATCCGCATGACCACCACCCAGGCCCTCAACCACCTGCGGGAAGGCGACAGCCAATGGCGGAAAATCATGAAACAAAATCCTCTTCACCTTGCAGAGGTGACCCTGCTCCCGCCGGTGGAACATCCGGGTGCGTTTTTGGATTTCTACACCTTTGAGGACCATGTCCGCACCGCCCGGAAAAAACGCGGACTGGAGATGGTTCCCGAATGGTATGAGTTCCCCGCCTGGTACAACGGGTCGCCGCGCTGCTTCAGCGGCGAAGGCGCCACCGTCCATTTCCCGGCGAATGAAAATAAAAAAGATTACGAGTTGGAGCTGGCGGTGGTGATCAAGAAACCCTGCCGCGGGGTGACGCCCCAGGAAGCCGGAGAGTATATCGGCGCTTACACCATCGTCAACGATTTCAGCGCCCGCGAACTCCAGGAAAAGATCATGAGAATCGGACTGGGCCCCGCCAAAGCCAAGGACTTCAATACCGGGTTGGGACCCTGGATGGTCACGCCGGATGAAATCGGCGACCCCCGCAACCTGAAGATGACCGCCCATGTCAACGGAACGTTATGGTCGGAGGGCAACAGCGGCGCATCGCATTTCACGTTCGAGCAGATGATCGCTTTCGCGTCACAGGACCAAACCCTTTATCCGGGAGATGTCCTCGCCAGCGGCACGGTGGGCACGGGATGCGGATTGGAACTGGACCGCTTCCTCGAATCCGGAGACCAGGTGGAACTGGCAATCGAAAACATCGGCAAACTGACCCATTGGGTTGGATAGGTTAAACCCATGTTCAAATATTTAAAGTTCGGCAACGTAGCCCCCATGCACCATACCGCCCATTATGTTGACGGCCGTTTGATGAACGAGTACTGCTTTACCCGGGAAGGGTTCGAAGAACCGTACTCAATTCTGTACCTGGTTCATCCCCCCACCGGCGAATCCGAGCAGGAAATCTACCGGGATGCGTCCTGGGGCGTGCCCCAAAAAAGAAAATCCGCAGTTTTGCAACGCCGCCACTTTCGATCCAGACGCATGAACCCTCAGGGACATTTTATTTCCGGGCGCATCCTGCTGGCGTTCAACGACGATCTCACCTACGGCCTGTGTCATCCCGAGCAAACCGAAACCGCCTTTTTCGCCAATAACGATGCCGACGAGTTGTTTTTCCTGGCCGAGGGCAATATTAAATTCCAGTCACTTTTCGGCCGGATGACACTGACTGCCGGGGACTACCTGATCGTCCCGCGGTCCTGTCCCTACCGGTTCAGTTTCGATGCGCCGCCGCGCCTGGTGTGCGTGGAAGCCAAAAAGGATATTTCCATTCCCGACGTCTATGTCCACCACCGGGGTCAGTTGAAGATGGACGCGCCTTACTCCGAGCGCAGTTTTCAGGTGCCGGAATGGGATGCCCCCCTGTTTGAGGGCGATGATCCGGTCTCCATTATACGCAAACGCCAGGGCGGCTTTACCCGGACGCACTACCCCGAGAACTTTTTCAAAATGGCGGGATGGGACGGATATGTTTTCCCCTATGCCATCAACATCAAAAATATCCAGCCCAAAACCGGACGGGTGCACCTGCCCCCGGTTTCGCACATGACCTTTATGGGACAAGGCTTCGCCGTGATGAGTTTTCTGCCGCGGGTTCTGGATTTTGATGAAAAAGCCGTGCCATGTCCCTTTTATCATTCTTCCGTGGATTGCGATGAACTGTTGTTTTATCATTCCGGCGATTTCACCAGCCGCAAAACCATCGAACCGGGGTCGATCAGTTTTCATCCGTCGGGCATCCCGCACGGACCGCATCCCGGCACGTACCAGAATTCCATCGGAATGAAGCGGACCGACGAACAGGCGGTGATGGTCGACACCTTTTCACCCCTTTATCTGACCGCGGACAGCGAAGCCCTGGAGGACCCCGATTATCCCAAAAGTTGGCAGGAGAAACCCTCATGAACCGTCACAGCGAATTTTTTGGAATTCAACCCCAGGAACATTTCTGGGTGGACGTTTATCACTTAATGAATTCAATCGTTCAGCCGCGCCCCATCGCGTGGATCTCCAGCCTATCCTCAGAGGGTACCGTCAATCTGGCCCCGTTCAGTTATTTTAATATCTGTTCGATGAACCCGCCCATCATTTCCAATTCCATTTTCTTTAATCGAGACGGTTCGGAAAAGGACACCCTGAAAAATATCAAAGCTACCCGAAAATACGTGGTGGGCAGCGTTTCATTCCAGGCGGCTGAAAAAGCCAATGTCTCGTCCGCTCCCTTCGATTCCGGGGTGAACGAGTTTGAGCAGGCCAAAGTGCACTCCGTTGAGCGGGGATCCGGGGAGCCTCCCTTCATTGCGGAAAGTCCGGTGCAAATGGTGTGCGAACTGAACCAGACCCTTCCTCTGGGCGAAGGCGCAGGTGTAGGCACGCTGGTTCTCGGAAATGTGAAGGAAATTTATCTGTCCAGCGAGTTGAAGGATTGCGAGTGGCAAAAAGGTATTCCGCCAGAAGTCATGAACAACGTGGGCCGGATGGGGGGAGATTTTTATACGAAAACCACCGACATCTTTCAAATGGCGCGCGCCACTGTAGACAAATAATTTTCCCGAAAGGACCTGGCTTTGAAAAACGGTTCCTTGATATACAGTGCGGTGCGAACTCCCATGGGCGGGTTCAATGGAGCCTTGTCCTCAATCCCCGCACCGGAATTGGCCGCCGCCGCTATCCGGGAAGCGCTCCGCAAAGCCGGGGTGAAGGAAGATCAAGTGAACGAAGTGATCCTCGGTAATGTGCTGTCCGCCGGCATCGGCCAGGCCCCGGCCCGCCAGGCGGCGCTCCAGAGCGGGCTTCCGGAAGCCGTCGGCGCAACCACCATCAACAAGGTTTGCGGCTCGGGCATGAAAGCCGTCATGATGGCGGACCAGAGCCTCCGTTTGAACCAGGCGCAATTCATTGTCGCGGGAGGCATGGAGAGCATGAGCCGGGCCCCTTTCCTCTTGTTGCAGATGCGCCAGGGCCGCAAGTTGGGAAACGCCCTCGCCATCGACAGCATGATCCACGACGGGTTGTGCGATCCCCAAGAAAACGATCACATGGGAAAATTGAGCGATAAGGTTTCGCAAGAAAACGGCATCTCCCGCGAAAGTCAGGATGCCTTCGCCGCCACCAGTTATCACCGTGCCCGCAAAGCCCAGGACGAAGGAATCTTTGCGCGGGAAATAGTACCCCTCGCAACCCATTCCGGAAAGCAATCCACGATGGTGGATAAGGACGAACAACTTTATGCGGATGATCTCGAACAACTGCCCTTGCTTCCTCCGGTGTTCGACAAACAGGGAGGAACCATCACTAAAGGAAACGGCGCCAAGATCAGTGACGGCGCGGCGGCCTTGGTGATCGGACAAGCATCGTCCGGCCACACGCCATTGGCCCGAATCGTGGGCTATGCCACCCATGCCCAATCTCCGGCGACCTTCGCCCTGGCGCCGGTCGAGGCGGTCCGCAAAGTTCTTCAATCCTGCAACCTCACCCTAAAAGATATCGACCTGTTTGAAATCAATGAAGCCTTTGCCGCGATGTCGCTGATTGTCCATCAAAAACTGGGCCTGGACCCGGACACCGTTAATGTGCATGGAGGATCCATCGCCCTGGGTCATCCGATCGGTGCTACGGGAGCCCGCATCCTGGTGACCTTGATCAACGCGTTAAAGACGCGGGGCCTGAAGCGGGGCCTGGCCAGCCTGTGCATTGGCGGCGGAGAAGCGACGGCGATGGTGATCGAAATGATTTAATTGTTGTTGGGAGGTGACCCCGAGTGAGTGAAATCCTTTGGCAACCCGATAGCGAACGCATTCAGAGTTCCCGGATGTTTGGTTTCCTTCAGACGGTGAACGAAACTTTTTCACTCCATATAAACACGTATCCCGAACTGCATCGATGGTCGGTCATGGAGTTGGAAACCTTCTGGGAGCTGTACCGCAAATACTCGGGAATCCATTTTCATCATCCCCCGCGGGAAACTCTTTCTTCCCTCAAGCTTCCCGGCGCTCGCTGGTTTGAAGGCGCGGAACTCAATTATGCGCAAAATCTGCTGGCCGGTCCTGCGAACAAAACCGCCCTGTTCAGCAAAGTCGAAGGCCGGCCCCTGACCGCCCTCTCCTACTTCGATCTGGGACAACGGGTGAAACGGTTTGCCGCGGCTCTTCTGCAATTGGGTATTCAGCCGGGAGACCGGGTGGCGGGATTTATGCCGAACATTCCGGAAACGGTGATCGCCATGCTCGGCGCCACGGCCATCGGCGCCGTGTGGACCTCCTGCTCGCCGGATTTCGGACCGCAGGGCCTCAAGGACCGGTTCGGCCAAGTGGAGCCTTCCGTATTGGTGTGCGCGGACGGTTACTTTTATCATGGCAAATCCTATCCTGTTCTTGATGCCGTCAATGCCCTGGTGAAACAGGCAAGCCATTTGAAACACGTGGTGCTGGTGCCGTTCATGGACCCTGCGATTGAGTGTTCCCAGGTAGAATTTTCCGATACTTCGCTGTGGGACGATTTCTTGAAAGCGGACCCTTCGGATTTCCGGTATCAACTGTTTGGCTTCAACCATCCGTTGTTCATCATGTATTCCTCGGGAACCACGGGCCTGCCCAAATGCATCGTTCACGGAACCGGCGGCACGCTCCTGCAACATCATAAGGAACACGCCCTGCATACGGATATCGGCCCGGAAGACGTGGTGTTCTATTACACCACCTGCGGCTGGATGATGTGGAACTGGCTGGTTTCAGCCCTGGCGCAACAGGCGGCGATCGTGCTTTACGAGGGCTCGCCGGGCTTCCCCGATCTGTACACCCTGTGGGACCTGATCGATGAAGCCGGAATCTCGGTATTCGGCACCAGTCCTAAATTTTTGTCACATAATATAAAAAACAAAATCGTGCCGTCACAGCGTTCCGGCTTCCCGACCCTGCGTACGATTTTGTCCACCGGGGCGCCTTTGGACGAGGAATGTTTTCGCTGGGTGTATCGCAACGTTAAGGCAGACCTGCAATTGTCTTCCATCAGCGGCGGCACCGATATCATTTCCTGTTTCATGCTGGGCAACCCGATGCTTCCGGTGCGTTGCGAAGAAATTCAATGCCTGGGACTGGGCATGGATGTGGTCGCCCTGGATTCGAAAGGACACCCCGTCCTCAACCAGAAAGGGGAGCTGGCCTGCCGGTCGCCGGCGCCCTCGATGCCGGTTTCCTTCTGGAACGATCCCGACGGCTCCAAATATTCCGAAGCGTATTTCGACCGGATACCCGGCATCTGGTTGCATGGGGATTACATTGAAGTGCGCGACTCGGGCGGGGTTGTCGTTTACGGCCGAAGCGACGCCACCCTGAACCCGGGAGGAGTCCGAATCGGGACCGCGGAGATTTACCGCATCGTCGAACGCCTGGAAGAAGTCATGGACAGCCTGGTCATCGGTGTCGAAGAGGACAGTGACCTGCGGGTGCTGTTGTTCCTGGTGTTAAGAAACGGCCAGGACCTGGATGCGGATCTCAAATTGAAAATTCAGCAAACCCTGCGTCGCGAGGCCACTCCGCGTCACGTTCCTCACGAGATGTATTCGGTGGGAGCGGTTCCAAAGACTCTGAACGGAAAGAAAATGGAGTTGGCGGTGCGGGAAGTTTTTCAGGGAACTCAAATAGAAAACCGGTCTTCCATGAGCAACCCCGAATGCCTGAAGGATTACGAAGTTATATCGAGCAACCGTTCGGTGAAAAATCACTCATGAGCGGACCCTGGATCCGTAAATTCGCTTGAAGGGGTGTTCCAACAACCGGGCCTTTATCTTTTCCGGGCAAGGGCCGGTTGTTTTTCCAGTTCGCGCCGGGACTGGTCCAAACCCAGCCAGAAGGTATGGATGGCTTCCAGGGCCTGTTGGCCAGCACGAATAAATTTGTCTTTGTCAAAGTCCGGCTTCAGAAAAGATTCTTTGAGTTCCTCCAACACATTATCGCCATGACTCTTTTCACTGTTGAAATGGAATAGAAAAAAACCCAGCGGTATGGGCGCTTCACCGGAATCTCGATTATTGCGATTGTATTTTTCAATTCCAGTGATCAGTTCCTTCCAGAAATTGTTGGATTCAGCTTCCTTGTCATTGCCCAGCCCCCAGGCCGCCCAGGTTTCGATGGCGTAACTGGCGCCCCGGCCGATTCCCCCATCCTTGCTGCCATAGGTATCTTCCAGTCCCTGAATAAATGCACGCGTGGCGGGCGCAGCGGATTCCCAGCTTCCCAACTCTACGGAACTCAGACCGGTTGGTTTCACAGTATCCCGAAGCCAATTGATATGCGCCCGGGAGGTTTTAAAGGGTTGACCTTCGGTCGAACCGTCGGGACAGATTTTGACCCCCAGCTCGTTGGCCAGGATGTAACGGGCGTGGGTTTCCGCTTCCAGATCCGCCGCGTTGAGGAGCCGCATCATCTGAACCAGCAGAAACCATTTGGAGAAAACTGCGAATTGTTTAAAAAGATCGATCAGTTGAGGTTTGGTGAATTCGCCCTTTTTAAACCATTTGCAGTAACTGTTGTTGGTTATTACCGGATGCGCATGAATTTCAGTTTGAATGGCCCTCCAAAATTCGTCGAATTCCTTTTGTTTGATGGTATCCATAACAATTCTCAACTCTTGCGGTTCCTAATTCCCCCATCACTTTTTCAAGGCCGGTTCCTCCTGGTTATTGGGACCACTGCGGTATTTCGGTCGAGTTTTGAAGAAATTATCCACTCCCATAGTTTAACAGATCGCCGCTTTTCCGGGGTCAAAATCCGACCCCGCAGAATGCCCTATAACCCTTTGCTTTTTAAACGCTTTTCCCGAACCCCAGGAGGCGCGGTTCTATTAAAATACGATCCTTTTACGACCCCTGTTCCTGCCGCCTGCCGTTTATCCTGGCGGCCACCGATTTCAGCGGTCGGGCTGGGAATTTTTTAAGAATGTTTTTTATGGCAGCGATTGGGCCAGGTCAGCTCCATCTTTCACTTCACGGAAGAGGTCATATTTATCGATGTAATATCCAAACACAGCCGGGAACGTTCTTCACGACAAGCGAGATGAAAGGATTTATTGGAACGGTAAATAACGAAAGAGGGCATGAATTTTCGAGGTTAGTTGCGGATAAGCTTCGTAAAAAGGGCTGGCAAGCACGGAGTGAGGATGCAATGTGACCAAGGGTGGATTTTTGGTTCGGCAGGCTTTTATCTCAGGTGGCAGTATAACTCATCACAAAATAAGTTTCCAGCAATTGAAACAGCTGAAATCATAATGACAGTTTTCATCCGGAGAAGTTCAAAAAAAGAAGCATCAAACAAAGCAGCAATAAAATAAACACCAAAATGAATGTAGTTGGCCTCATGGATTGGGAAGTATCGTACCCTAACTCTTTTACGAATTTGCCGACTATATCTGTTCGTTCCTTGCGTGCATCTTTAGGGAGATGCGGTGTGTGGGTAAAAAGCCGTCCCATCTTCATGTTGAGGCGCATGTGAACATTGACTGCCCAACCCGACGCTTCTAAAAGGCCACTCATATTCCTTTTACGTATCTTTACAAACCCGGCGAATATGCTGGGTAATAAAACAACCATCGCCAAACCCAACAAAGCCACCAGGACTTGAACGGGTTTCACCTCCGAAAGAGCTTTGGTAATGTAAGCAAAAGACGATCCAAGAGCTGCAATCGCAAGACCTCCACCCAACATAAGGTCTCTTGCTGTCCCAGATGCGCTAGCAGAAGAAGCCATGGATACTGCCTTGTCTTCGCTGGATTTAGTCATCTTTTCGATTTGCTCCCTTACAAAATCAGCGATTTTTTGGAAAGGCGCTTTCACGGACTCCCACACACTAATAGGATTCACCACGATGTCCACCACCTCAGCATCCCATTCACGCCCATCCACGGTAAAGAAAATGCCGCGTTTCCCAACACATAATCCCTCTGAACTACCCGAAGTTACGGGAGCCACGATCTCAAACTTAATGTCCTTATCCTGGCGACCGGTAACCTCAACATACAAAAGATACAGCGAACTGCGTCGACTTATCTTTTTGTGGGCTTGGCGATCCCGAACGCCCATGGTAAAAGTAATTTGTCTCTCATCAATGACGAGCGTACCCATTTCAAAAAGAGCTCGCGCGTTCGGATTATAAAGATCTGCGAAACTCACAAAATTGTTTGCTAATACCATCAACCATCTTTGATAAAGGATTAGTTTTTCCAAATTTTGTATCTGATTCAACTCATTCGCAACCGCCAAATCTTTTTCAATCAGCTCACTAACCTGCTCCCGATAAGACCCCCCAAGATAAGAGCGCAGTCGATCTTGACCCAGGTTTTCAACCTCACTGCCTTGCTTGTTTTCTAACCATTCCTGGTGAGAGCAAAAAATATTTTTTACTTCGCGCCACTCGTTTTCGTTAAGCCGTTCGAGAGAGTCTCCAAGAGCGCGGCTTAAAACCTTCTCTTTAAGTTCGAGCAAGGAATCCACGTAGAGGGGATTGATTGCCTCTTCGAAATTTAACCACCCTTCTGAGTTAGGTGAAGCCAAGGGGCTATCCTTCAGCCGATCCATCATCTCAGCCGTATCCGTAAAATCAATTTCTCCAAGCTCTTTCTCACGCAGTTGCATCTGGGCTGCGGCCCTCTCATCGAACTTGACTAGGCCACATTGGGCAAAAAATTGATCCATCTTCCCTTCTAAATTTATTACTAAATCATAGGCTTTTCCTGTCTCGATTCCCCATGGTAAAATTTCGGTGCACTCGTGACCTTTAGGAATCTCACCCTCAGCTTTCCATGCCAGATAGGTTTCTGCCTCGTGGGAAAATTTCTTGAGCTCATCTTCGCTAATACCTGGTTTACCACAAGCGTCCATTCGAGAGCCCACTGTATCCATAATGGAAGTGATAAATTGTGCTAAATCAGCTTTGGATGTAACTTCAGGAGGAATAATACCATCACCGTTATTTGCCGCGCTCGCCATAATACTTTGCACATCCCGAACTTGTTCGAGACTAATTTCACTTGTGCCCGATATGTTCAGATTGGTTAAGATAAGCTCAGCAGCCGCATGCAACGTTTGGCCTTCAGGATGATGCGTATCGATATCTTGAAGCCTGAGGACATCGGAACTTTCGGATAAGCGGTGACGATCGGCAAGAACCTGAATCAGCCAAGACCATGCAGCCTTGAGCTCAGCAGGCCTGATGCGGCCGTTCTTATCTGTGTCCACGTAGGCAATGAAGGCCTTATCGCAATTAAGACTGTCGGTGGGAATACTGGTAGCAGCCCAGTGGACTTCATCAAGAACTTGAATCTTTTCCATGTCCTCTGCATTCTGAATTCTAAGCTGGTAACTGCCGCCATAATTTCTACAGATCATGCGTGACATGAAGAAACCTATTTCCTTTCAAATATGTCATCTTTAGTGATTTCCTTTTTCATCATGAGTTGCCTGAGTTAAGCTCAGAAAGTCGTTACAGGCAAGCCCTAACAATCATTGTGCCGTTATGTTGCTTTTAGCACAATAATATTTTAACTGAGCCGCAAAAGGCTGTGGTCACCCCTCTTGGATATCCAGCCTTTATTAAATCAAAATATTTCTTTTCCTTGCCATCATTGGTAGATGTGTCGGATCCCGCTGACCCAGAACTTTTTATAAATTACCAGACACAAGTTCGTTTCAAAAATCTTTTCAGACGTTAAAAATTTGAGACTTTGGCAGACAGTCAGCCATCAACTTATTCAACCCGGAAATGGTGCGATAAAACTCGCGGAGATAGGTTTAACCTCCCCCTGTAAGTTGTACCACATTGTAAGTAAGAGTTTCAGCCTAGGATTTAACCGGGAATTTAATATTCTGAAACCTAGGAAAACCACATCTTCAACCTAATAAGTGTAACTTAGCGGGTTTTCACTCGGTTGAGCAGGAAACATCCTTTTTTATTTTTGGGTTATGGATTAGCGATAAACGGGGATCATTTTTAATAAGGCTATAATAAGGCCCTCAACACCTTAAAAAAATAACTTCAGTTTCCTTTTCAACATCAAAAAGTATTTTTTCTGATGAGGTCACGGGCAATTAATCGTGATGAGATGCAAAACCATCAAATCACGATGACCCTCCATTCACTGATTTTATCGTTTAGCGTTTTCCCGGCATTAGCTGGGCTCGTTGACGGTAACCTAATATGACTGACCCTTCTGTGTTGATCTGATAAATTTGGTAAAATGTGTTTCGCGTAAAAATTTCCAGCCTTTGCTCCGTTGAAGAAGATCTTGTGAATATTTGGATGGGATGCGAAGAATTTTATAAAGTCATTACAGATAATAGAGGTTTCGACGATATCTGAATCCAAACTTGAATCACGAGTGCAAGTCATAAGTACATCCCACAAAGCGATCCCTTGATTTAATAAGACAGTTTTTCTATCTGAGTAGGATATTTTGGCATCGATACTTAAGATTGTCCCTATAATTCGCCAGAATGAATTTCGAGGGTTAGCGTAGTATTCATTTTTCATTAGTGATTCTTTACCTGGCATAGTCCCAAGGATAAGCACCCGTGAGTCTTTCCTCGAAACTGGACTAAAACTGCGAATATGCGTCATAATTACTCCCATTTAGAGGACCCCTAAACCTGAATTCAATATTTTATTGATAATGAAAGCAATAATCTACTTTGTCTAATACCGTTTCCTTCCAATTTTCCCCTCCTATCCACCCTAAGTTTTTGCCCCAAATCCTAACATAAACTCTGGACCCGTTTTCGGGGAGGCAGGCCACCCATCCCGGCGGATTTGAACCAATTCATCCATCACGCTTTGAGTAAAAGAATAAATAAAACAGGACCTTATTAATAAAAATAGACCGGTATACGGTATAATAATATGTGTCTGTTGATCAGCCTTAAAATGGTGATAAGGAAAGGCTTCAATGGTTCACCCCACAGGGAAAATAAATTCATGGCAAGAGTTTTGGTGATTGAGGATGATGACCATATATGGAAAATAATCCAATACAAGCTGAAAAGTGAAAACCATGAACCCATTTGGGCTAATGATGGCTTAAAAGCCATGAAAATATTAGAAGAGATCAAGCCGGATTTGATTATTTCCGATATTATGGTCCCCTATATGGATGGCATTCAGATTCTCAAGGAAATCAGAAGCAAAGAGGAATTAAAGGACATCCCTGTGATTATGTTGACTTCAAAATCCCAGGAAAAAGATGTAATCCACGGATTGAAAATGGGCGCTCAGGATTACATCACCAAACCCTTCAGCCCGGCGGAATTAATTTTGAGGGTCAATAAAGCTTTAAAATTAGTTTAGTTGCGACGCGCCATTCTTCCAGCGTTGCCGGGACAGAGGAATGGTCATACCTTTCACCTTCAAGACATTCGATTTTTCAAAATGAAACCTCCCATATTCTGGGAATTGATTTCCTCTCAAGACGTCGAAAAACCGTTTCTTGATTTTGACAGCAAGCAGGTCTTTTCGCCCTTGTATCGGCATTTCGGGGAGGACCCGATTGTAACGGGTTTGATTTTTACCGTTTTAGTTTTTATTGGGGTGACGGTATATTTAATTTTATATGTCATTTATTTAAGAATAAAATCTAACCTGTATCAAAAAAAGAAAGCCCGCAAATTTGCCGTCTGGGAACAGAATATTCTTCCTTTGATTGGCAGCGAAGTAGAAATCCCTTCTCTAATAATTGAAACCATTAAAAAAAGAGATTATGAGTTGTTTGCAGAATTTATCGCTCCTTATCTGAAGGATACCAAAGGGGATTTTTTAATGAGATCGATCGATGTGTTGCGGAAAGTCGGGGTGATGGAATGGGAGCGGCATCAATTGAAGCATTCCAAATTGACCTGGAGACGGGCCCTGGCGGTTCAACGGCTGGGCGAGTTTAGAGATCAGGATAACGTCACGGACCTGATTCATGCTTTGAATGACGAGGAACCCATTATCTCCTTGAATGCGGCGGGGGCGTTGTTGAAAATAGGAGATAATAAATTGCTGAAAAAGGTGATCAGCGTCCTGCTGAAAAATGAGCACCTGACGGAAGAGCTGTTCGCGGAAATTCTGCTCAACTATGAGAGCCCCATCGACCTGGATTACCTGTTAAACAAAGAGGTGGAAAAATATCCGGCGCTTGCGCGGCTCAAGGTAATTAATTTTATCGAGCATTATAACCGGGAGGAAGGGACCACCCGATCCATCGAAATCATCAAAAAATCAAAAAAGGCCATCCGTATTCTGCTCGACGATGAAAACCTACCGGATGAGGTATTTGAGGAAATTCTTCTCAAGTATAAAAATCCAGAAGAGCTTGAACATATACTCAGTCAAAAAGTGGAGAAGTTTCCGAAGGATTCGATGAATAAGATTATCGATTACATTGGATACCTGAATCGGTTGGAAGGGGTGCCCATCCTGATCGATCTCCTGGGCAAATCAAAAAACGACGAGCAAACCATTTGCCTGATCAAAGCATTGGGGAATCTGGGCTCGGAAGAGGCTCTTCCCCTGCTGGTGGATTATCTGAAAAGCGGGCATCCGGCCATCAGAGCACAATCTGCCCAAGCTCTGGGGACCTTGAAGGATGAAACCACCCTAGAACCGTTATCAAGATTGCTGGAAGATAAAGATTATTGGTGCCGGTATTACGCCGCATCTTCAATTTTTCAAATGGGAGACAAGGGTAGAGAATTTCTGCAAAGCTTCTGTGACCTCACCCAGGATCCTTTCGCCCGGGATATGATCACCCAATTTTTGTACAAGCCACAATGAGCCCGATCGAACACAACTTTTTATATTCAGCCGCTCCTTATCTGAATGTTGCGAATCATTTTATCGCGGGCTATTTTCTTTTTGTCAATACCGCGTATATTTCCATGCTGCTGCTGGCGTTCAGCGCGATCAAAAGACATTCCCACCATACCCAGTCCATGGAAAAAGGGAACACTTTCCGGTCGCCTTTCACCAAGCCGGTATCTCTGTTGGTGCCCATTTATAACGAGGAATTGAGTATTATCGGAAGCGTCAAATCCCTGCTTCAGTTGCAGTATCCCCAATACGAAGTCATCCTGATCAACGATGGCTCGACTGACAATACCCTGGCACAGGTATTAAAATCCTTCGATCTGAAAAAGACCAAAAACGTTTTTAGAAAGCAGCTGCCCTGTCAGGATATCCGGGGAATTTACGAGTCATCCACTTATCCCGACCTTATGTTGGTGGATAAGGAAAACGGTGGGAAAGCGGATGCCCTGAATGCCGGAATCAACGCATCCAAATTCCCGCTTATCTGTTCTTTGGATGCCGACTCTATTCTGGAAGAGGATGTTCTCTTAAAAATTGTGCGGCCCTTCGTGGAAGACCCCAAAACGGTGGCCGCGGGGGGGTCCGTTCGAATCGCCAATGGGTGTGAAATTTTCAATGGAAGAGTCACGAAAATCGGCCTGCCCAAAACCCTTCTGGGCAAATTCCAGGTCATGGAATATCTCAGAGCCTTTCTGGCCGGACGAATGGCGTTTTCATTGTTTAATGGCCTGATCATTATTTCCGGAGCCTTTGGAATTTTCAAAAAGAACAAGGTGATTGAAGTCGGCGGGTATCATAAAGACACCATCGGGGAGGATATGGAACTGGTGGTGAGGCTCCATGCCCGATTAAGAGAAAAGGGCGAACCTTACAGCATCACCTTTATCCCTGACCCGGTGTGCTGGACGGAAGCTCCCGAGAGCTTTAAAGTGCTTCGGCTGCAGAGAAATCGATGGCAGCGGGGATTGTTGGAAAGCCTGTTCAGCAACAGGAAACTATTTTTCAATCCCAAATATGGAATTGTCGGTCTCATTTCATATCCGTTTTTCATGTTGGTGGAAGGGCTGGGTCCCATCATTGAGGTCTTTGGAGTCCTTTTCTTTATCGTTTCCTGGTCCTTCAATCTGGTGGGCACGCCTCTTCTGATATTATTTATTTTAGCCACGGTCGTTCTTAACATCCTGCTCTCCATTGGATCCGTCATCTTTGAAGAAATGACTTACCGCCGGTATCCGCAGACCTCTATGATCATCAAGCTGATAGGGGTCTCATTTATCGAGGTGTTTTTTTTCCGACCTTTGACGGTATGGTGGAGACTGGTGGGGATTGTGCAATATTTTTCCGGCAAAAAAGGCGACTGGGGAGACATGGTTCGAAAAGGGTTTTAAATCACTCCCGACCGGAGTTTTGAGCTAAACATTACTCGTACCTATGAAAGACATCGCCCATGCTTGGTGCAGAAGAACTCCGGAATCCCAGTAGCCGAATGAAGCGTGACCCTGTGGCAACCACAAAGGGCGCCCTGGCGCTTGGCGTTTCCTACCTTTTCTTTGTTTGCTGTATTCTCCCTTCTCTGTCCTGGGCGGTCGACCCTGAAGCGTTAATACGTGACGGCCTGATGAAAAAGGCCCGTCAAACCGGCTGGCAGGGAAAACACGAGGAAGCCGCGGCCATTTATCGCCAGCTGATCCAAAACAATCCGAAGGATGTCGAAGCCCTGTCGGGGCTGGCCGGTGTCCTGAGCTGGCAGAAAAAATATCAAGAATCCAGCGCCCTCTACCAACAGGTCCGCGACATGCGGCCTGATCTCCCGGATGGCGAAATCGGTCTCCTGCGCCTGCAGGCCTGGCAGGGAGAGCCCGCCGCCGCCGAAGAGGGACTCAAAGCGCTTCTTGCGAAGTATCCCAAGCGGTTCGACCTCCTGTTCCTGTTGGGCCAGGTCACCGCGTGGCAGAGGAAATTCGACGTGAGCGTCGATTACTTCAAGAAGCTCCTCGAACTTTATCCGGACAATTTGGAAGCCTTGCAGGGATTGGCACGAACCTACAAACAACTGATAAAAGAAAACCCTGAACTTAATCCGGACAAATTGAAAGCCATGCAGGGATTGGCACGAACCTACAAACAACTGATAAAAGAATACCCTGGGGATATTGAAGTCTTACTCGGTCTTGCGCAGGTCCTGAGCTGGCAGAAAAAGTATCAGGAATCCGCCGCCATCTACCAACAGGTCCGCGACATGCGGCCCGATCTCCCGGATGGCGAAATCGGTCTCCTACGCCTGCAGGCCTGGCAGGGAGAGCCCGCCGCCGCCGAAGAGGAACTCAAAGCGCTTCTTGCGAAGTATCCCAAGCGGTTCGACCTCCTGCTCCTGTTGGGCCAGGTCACCGCCTGGCAGAGGAAGTTCGATGTGAGCATTGGTTACTTCAAGCTGCTCCTCGAACTTTATCCGGATAATCTGGAGGGTATGCAGGGATTGGCACGGACCTACAAATGGATGCGGAACAGCAAGGAAGGAATACCCCTGTATTTAAAAATTCTTGAAAGAAAACCGGATTATCTGGAGGCTCTTCTGGGAATTGGGGATTTATACAGTCAGGAAGGGAAATATAAGAAAGCGATCACCTACCTGGAGAAGGCCCGGGATAGAGCTCCGGACCGCCAGGACATCCGCGCGATGCTGGGAACGCTATACAGCTGGACGGCACGGCTGGATGATTCTGTAACAGAACTTCAGAAATCCATCGCTTTGATGCGGGGAGATATTTCCGGCTATATTTCTCTTGGGCGCGTCTATAGCTGGCAGAAAAAAACCGAGGAATCCATCAAACTTTATAAACAGGCCCTTGAAATAAATCCAGAAAATACTGAAGCCCTGGTCGGCCTGGGGAGGACCCACTTTTATAACGACCAGTGGGACCTGGCAGAAAAGCATTACCGGAAGGCCCTGAAAATCCAACCTAACGATGTGGAAGCACTACAAGCTCAGGAACGTTTAGAAAGATTCCAAGCGCCTACATTGATCACCCGCTTTGAATTTTTTGAGTTTCAAGATCGTCCTGATCCCACAGAGAACTTTCGTGACATTGTTTTTAGGGATTTTCGTGAAACCGCGGATTATTTTTACAAATTGTCCGCAAAATCAAGATTACAGTTGCGTTACCAGCGATCCGACCAGAAGCAAGTAGATAAAGCGAATAATCTGACCGATTTTAATATCGGCGCGAATATCGGGTCAATTGGCCTGGCGCAAAAACTACCACAGAATATTGGATTGAGGTTCAGGTTTGATTTCAACCGGTTCGAAAATAAGGGAAATAATGTGTTCAACCTCAGTAGCTCGGAAACCGACTATGCCGGTTTTTTTCTTTTAACAAAAAGATTGGGAAAGCATTATTTTACCACGTCATTTGCGAGAGAATTATTTATAGACACAGAGACTGGTAATTTGACAGTGGAATCCATAAATACCTATTCAGCTTCTTATGATGTCAACATCACCGAACATCTTTCTTTGTTGCTCAATCCCTCGTGGGATGATTATTCGAACCTAACGGGCACCCGCGACGATCATGTTATACGTGCTAGATACCTCCTTCCCTTCTATAAAAAGATCCAGCTGGAATATCAACTCCGATACCTCTCTAACCCGGACCAGTCGCTAAACAGCTTTTTTATTAATTTTCAGCATAAAATTAAAGAAAAGTTCAGTTTGGAGGCGGATTATGTCATCACTTATAACTCTTTGGACGAATCTTTAGAGCATCTCACCACCTTATTCTTTTCTTGGAGAATCGCAGAGTGGATTTCCTGGACCGTCGATGCAAGATATGCCAAAGAGACCTTAAAAGACAAAGATATTACTCAAGTTTACCAGACTTATTTTACGCTGAGGTTATAGGGTCTGATGAAAATTAAGAAGCATGAGGGGCGCATTCATTTTCGGTGTTTGATTTTTTTACAGTTGGGTCTTGCCTTGTTTATGCCCCATGTCCTTTCCGCGTCTGAATTCTCCGCTGTGGGGCATAAATCCATTAAAGGTCTTGAGGTGGTATATAGCCACACGTCCCGGGGGCTGGGATTTCAGGTTATTGGAAAAAGCCTGTTGAGCAAAAGCGGCATTCAAAAGACCAACCGGGTTCGCCTGAATAATGCTTGGCCGGTTAAAAAAGCCTTCCTGATCTGGTCAGGTGAAACAAAACAGGAAAATAAAGCCCGCGAAGAGATTATTTTAATCACGGATGGAAATCAGGAGCATTCCATCAAGGCACAACAAATATGGAAACAGAATTCCACCGGAATCCTTTATACCGCACTGGCGGAGGTCACACGGTATGTTACGGGCGGTGGAGTGTATGGAGTGAAAAACCTTTTTTCGGAAGAAATGAATCCTGGCGGGAGGGATCCCTATACCGTGGCGGGATGGGCCCTGGTGGTGGTCACCGAGGACCCGGGAAGCCGGGAAAAAAATTCCGTGACCCTGCTGGCGGGACTCCAGGTCCTCAAACCCGGCGAGACCTACGATCTTTCCCTGACGCCCCATGCGCCGCCGGGCTCCCCGGAACCCCGCGCCATTGGAATAATCGGAGGTCATGGCCGGGCCGGCAATGGATCAGCTAACCTATTAAATAATAAGGCTTTATCTGGAAAAGGGGACTGGGATGGCTCGGCCGGAAAATTCTGGGATATTGATAAATTTGTAGTTAACCGTGACAATAATAATGATAGGGATGAGGGGCTGACCCTCACGATCGATCCCCTTTTGCAATGGTTGTATCCGGTGGGCGTGGTGGTCACATTCAAATCCCACGAATAAAAGGAGAGAATTTCTCATGAAGCGTTTATTCAAATATAGTTGGGTGGCTCTGTTCGCGGTGGCCATCTATGGAACCGGTTTTGTAGTGCCGTGGGATTTGGGTCCGAATGGTACCGTGTCGGTCGCCAAGGCAGTTCATAAGCCTTCGCATGCGCCAGGGGGAGGGTGCAAAGGAAATCCTGCAAAATGTGGCACTCCTCCAACGGTTGCTGAACTTCCCATCCAATATATGGTCGCCGGTGGAATCGCCTTTATCCTGATATCCGGAGGGATTATCTATCTGACCCGAAATCGAAGCAATAAGCAATCCTCGGAAGTATGAAGGCTGCTTTAGCTCTGATTCTGCTGGTGGGTGGCGGGTTTGCCTATTTCCAGCCGATGCGTTGGTTGATCGAGTCATGGATGGTGAACCCCTACTACAAACATGGCTTCATCGTGGCCCTGGCTTCGGCGGCGCTCGCTGGGTACAAGATCGTCAATTCAAAACCGACGGAGGACAAAACCCGGCAATGGATTTATTATCTGGCGGCGGGGGTTGTTGTTTACCTCATCGGTTGGGCGATCGGCCTCAATTACCTGAAAACGGTTCCTGTATTTTTCCTTCTACTGTCCGTTGCGTATCTGTTCGAAAATCGCGTGCCCGCTCACAGCCTCCGCTTTCCGCTGTTGTTCCCGATACTAGCGATTCCGATCCCTTTTCTGCCGGAGCTGACGGCGTTTCTTCAATTTGCCATGGCCGGCCTCTCAACCGGTATTCTGCAGATTTTCGGATATGAGATCGTCGCGGAGGGCGCCCTGATCCATCTCCCGAACGCTACTTTTTTAATTGCCGAACCTTCGAGCGGCATTCAGTCGTTGATCGCCTTGTTGACCCTGATGATTCCGGTGGTCTACTTTTCGAAAACGACCCCGCGAAAAAAGATTGTTCTGTACCTGCTCATTATCCCGGTAGCGATGCTGGGCAACCTGTTGCGCATTGTGACGCTGTTTCTGGTGGGATATTATTATGGAGAGGCCACCGCCGCTGATTTCTGGCATGACCGTGGCAATATTCTGTTTTTTACATCGACCATCACCTTCCTTCTCCTCTTAGGGTACTTGATTATCTATGGATTTAAATCACCGAATGCAAAGCGGGCCTGACTGGAAAGGAGCTCGTGCACCTGGATTGTGGTTGTGTTGCGTTTTTGCCGCACTCGGCTTCGCGTGGTCTTCAGCCGACGACCCGGATGTGACCCCAGTGCGGGATGCCCACTCCTCTTCCCGGGTTTACAAGTTCACTTCGGATACGTCTCATTACTTTTCCACCTCGCACGAAGGCAAGTTTGTCTCCAACACCAATTACCTCTACAAGCCCAACCTGGAAAATCTCCCCTGGCATCTTGGAGATTGGAAAGGGTGGATGGTTCAATCAGATGATCCCAACATCCTCTACCAGCGGTACTATGAAGATGAAAAATCAGGCGCTGGAATTTATCTGGTAGCGGTGCACGGCACCAACGAGAGTCAATTTCATACGCCCGAGGTCTGTTATATCGGAGACGGCTGGAAGATTGAAGAGCGGCGGTATAAATCCATATCCTTGAGGAAGGAGACCTTTCAGGTCCGTTATGCCATTGCGAAAAAGGGGGAATTCCGGCATCTGATCCTATATTGGTACTTGTGGCCCGATTCCCGCCGCAATATCATGGACGGTCTGGTCATGTTCCGCCTGTCCGTCAAGATCGATACTTCCCTGGAGCATGCCGAGCAGGCCGCGCTCGATTTTATCCGGCAACTCTCCGATCTGAAACTGGACCTCGATAAGAAAGAAGTTGCCGAAGTCTTTGTACCCATTTTGCCCCAGGTGGATCCGGACACAAAACGCGTCCGAACGAAATGGACTCCCTACAAGGAAAAGGCGCTCGCCTGGCTCAAATCTCAGGTTACCCCCAACGCCATTGTCGAAGAGCCGGCTCAGGACCGGAGGCATCTTTTGGTCAGCTACCGGGTTCCAAAAGATTCAGAAGCGTATCCGTATGTTTTCAGCAAAGCCTCGCTTTACGATAATGCGCTGGCCATTATCGCGTTTTCTATGGCGGGAGAGCTGGGCCCGGCCGAGCGGATCATTGAGGCGGCCTCGCGAATTCTGTCTCCGGACAACGACCTCTGGTTCACCTTCAATACGCACAATTCCTGGCCGAATAAAGACGATCATACCGGAGCGATTGTCCGCAGCGGGGCCTCGGCCTGGTTGGGTTACGCCATCGTCTATCATCTCAAAACCCGTCTGGTCGAAAACCCGAAGTTGCTTGCGCAGGATAACCAGGCGATGAATCATCTGAAAATCGCCCGGTCCATCGCTGACCGAATTCTCGTGCGGCAAGTGAAAGATCCCAAGGACCCCCGCTATGGTTTGTTTACCGGAGGAGAAGGCCGTTATTCCTACCGGTGGAGTGAAGAGCAAAAAGGTATAGAAGAATATTTTATTCCCGGACCGGTCCCGTGGGTGAGTATCGAGCACAATTTTGATATTTTCTTTTTTCTGAGAGATCTGGCCCGGATCTCGGGCGACAGGAAATACCAGTCCGCCGCCACTCTTTTGAAGCAGTCGATTCTTGAGCGGGCCTGGAACGAAACCCTGCGTCAATTCAATAGAGGCCAGCGTCTCGATGGAGCCGACCCGGTTCAGGCGCTCGACTGCGCCTCGTGGGGAGCGATGTTTCTCCAGGCGGTCGGACAACAATCCCTGGCCGAAGCATCCTTGAAAACCGCTTCCAATTATTTTGTCCGATCCGAAAGGGGCGGAGGTTATAAACCTTATATCAATCTGCTCCTTTATGAAGGACACTACGTCAACTCCCTCTTTTTCCAGGACGATCCGAAAAAGAATTGGAACGATTTGCCTTTGATATGGCCGGAGGGTTCCCTGGGGGTGGCCATGGCTTATATAAAAATGGGAAACAACCGGAAAGCGGTAGAGATACTGGAGTCGGTTCTGAGCTTGCAGGATCCGGATGGAGGTTTGCCGTATGCCACGGAATCACTTCGATTTCAATTTTCCCAAAATCCCTCAGTGGCGGGGACCGCGTGGCTGGTCATGGTAATTTCGGCACTGGAAGATGAAAATATTCTCAAGCTATTCTGGGAACGCTGACCGCTGTTTAAAAGTTCCAGCCCATCCAAGCTCGATGCAGGCTCCGCATTAATCGTGCAATACACCGACGACCGGAATATTCTCCAGAAAGTCCAGCATCCCGGCAAAATTGCCTTTTTTGAGCAACGGCCACAGATGACTTTCCACCAGCTTGCCCTCATCACCCAAAGTGTGCAGTGTCTCGAGAAGTTTCTCCAATTCGGGAATATCGTTTTGATCAATCCCCTCTTTAAATTCCAGGAATAATTTGGCGGGAATGTACATGTCGGGCAGTTTCTTGGATTCCGAAGGCGCCTTCTCCGCATCTTCCTGCCGGTTGTCCGGGACCTCTTGATATTCATATTCCACGCCCAGCAGTTCCTGAATGCACTTGAAAATCTGCTCCACCCGATACGGTTTGCTGATCACCCTTTTGCATCCGGCCGTGATCATTTTATTCTGATCATTTGCGGATGTGGCAGCGGTCACACCCACGATTTTGAACCGTCCCGATCCATAGTGCCCGATAATTTTTTGAGTGGTTTCCTCCCCGCTCATGACCGGCATGCGCATGTCCATAAAAATAATATCCGGCATGAATTCCTTGAGCTGCTCAAGTGCTTTTTTCCCGCTTCCCGCGGCAAAGACCTCGGCCCCAATATCCTGGAGGATCTCGGTTAACATCTCGCGGTTTTCTTTCGCATCATCCACCACCAAAACTCTCAAATCGAATTTTCTGGACAGTTCCTTCACCTGCCGGCTTCTTTGGGATCGCGATGGAACCGGAGAAGCGGGTGCGAGCTCCAGGGTCAGGGAAAAGCTGGAGCCCTGCCCGACTTCCGATTCAAGAGAGAGTTCTCCCTCCATCAGCTCGGACAACTCCCAGGAAATCGCCAGGCCCAATCCAGTTCCCCCCTTATTGAACCCTTCCTCTCCCTGTTTGAACAGCTCGAAGATATTGACCTGATCCTCGGAGCGGATGCCGTTGCCGGTGTCGCTGACGGTAAACCTGAATTTGTTGTCCGGTTGGTTTTCCAGGGTCAAAGTCACCTCTCCCTGGTCGGTGAATTTAACCGCATTTCCCAACAGATTAACCAGAATCTGGCGCACTTTACGTTCGTCGCCATAAACATAAATGGGGCTTTGGCCCACCCCTTTTAAATGAAACCGAAGGTTTTTGGCCTCGCATTGATTCCGGGACATGTCCCCCAGCCCCAGGAGCAGGCTGTGCAGGTCAAAATCACTTAATGTCAATTCCACCTCACCGGTTTCGATTTTGGAGATATCGAGAAGGTCGTTGATCAGCTCGAGAAGATGATTCCCGCTGGTTTCGATCTTCCGGACCGCATCCCGGTGTTTCATATCCAGTGAATGATCCCTTTGCAGGATCTGCGCATATCCCAGAATGACGCTCAAGGGAGTGCGAATCTCATGACTCATGACTGAAAGAAAGATGCTTTTGGATTTGTTTGCTGATTCGGCTGCTTCTCTTAAGTTGTCCGCCTCCTCCCGGGCCTTGGAAATCTCCTGAAGGGCTTTATAAAAATAACCTTCGATCAGCCGCCGCTCCGTACTTTCCATGAAGGTGATGATGGCTCCCAGGGTCTGCCCATCCTCCAGAATCGGGGTGGTCACATATTCCACTCGGAACGTGGTGCCGCTCTTGCGCCGGAACACGCCGTCGGTTTCCTTGTACACCTTCCCATCTTTAATAGACGCATTGATAAGTTTTTCCCCTTCAAGGTTGGGAGGAAATATCAATTCATGGGCAGGCTTGCCGATAAACTCCTCCTCGGTATACCCGAGAATCAGTTGCGCCGAAGGGTTGATCGAAGTGGTGGTTCCTTCGGCATCGAGGCCAACCACACCGTCGCCCACGGAGTCAAGAACCAGCTTGTTATGGCCGTCCAGTTTCCTCAGTTCTTTTTGAATCGTCCCGAAACTTTCAACGATCATCCTTTCGTGCTGGTACGTTTTCAGAATTTCAATCACCAGGCCCGATAAGGGCAGAAGATAGGCGAGGATCTTGATAAAATGCGCGGCTTGGAAATAAGGGTCGAATAAAATTTGAGAGCCGAAGCCCATATACAACTGAGCCGCCGCGTGAGGAATGACACCGATCATAAGAGAGTGTGATATATAATTCCGTTCCTCCCTGTGAAATCGTGGAAACAGAAATGCCCCGGCAATCACATATAAAGCCAGAGGACCAAAATCCCAAGGCCGCGTGAGGAACGATTCCGGGAAAAGGGTTTGGGGAACCGCATGGGTGATCGTGGTGATATAAATGGTACCGTAAGCCAGAAAAGCCAGCACCAGAGAGGTGATGACCACAGCGGAGAGGGCCTTGTGATAATTTTGATCACGGGTTGATAATAAGAACCCCACTCCCGCAATTAGAATCAACGCGCTCAGGAATCTGGAAACCGCCCAAGTAAACGGAATATAGGTTTGGATATCGGTGATCCATTCGGCCAGGTGATCCACCGCAAAGGCTTGAAAGGCATCCGAACATCCTGCAAACAGCAATGTGACGCCGATAACGGGTGAAACCATATCCCGTTTCATGGCGCAATGAATAAAAGCCAGCAGAGCGGCAAAAGCGGCCACGCCGAAAGAACTCCACTCCAGTAGAGCATGAGTGACCCACATTCTGGAATCCCCCGGCCTCCCATCCGGGGAAGTGGTTCCTCCGAATTCGAATCCAAGCAGGATCAGGAATAATGGACCGACCGAAATAATGAGGGTCAGATAAACCACCCACCGCGGGAAGCCCGCTTGATTATCCAGCTGGAATCCGTTCTTATTTTTTGAAAAAGAAAAATTCAATGGCCTGTCTTACCGAAAAAAGGGGTCAAGCCCCGCTTGTTGGAGCTTTTTTGATCACCGTCCGGGCATTGCCGGCCCCGCCAAATAGCGCCTCAACCCGCCCTCGAATGGCGGCCGTCGTACCTTTTATGGGATATAATTAGGATAACCAATCAGCCTTAAATATCAATAGGATAAGTGATAGTAAGGCAGAGGGCATTGTGGCAAGGTTGGTAAGGGGTAGGTTTTTTGTAAATTTCTGATCTAGACCTGCCCCTGTAAGTTGTACCACTTTCTAAGTTAGAGTTTCAGCCCTGGGTTTGATGACCTCCGGAGCCGGAGGACGAGAACTCAAATGCGCAGGTTTCTTAAACTATAAATATTTTCTCACTCAAATCTTATTATTACCTTATTAAAGTAAAAAGGGCTTGTAGATAAAACCTATAAGCCCTTGTATTTTTTGGTGGGCCGTCA
>Ga0209997_10000100_pt1 | contig 24012 bp, 22 predicted proteins | sample CR04metaG_FD_182079 | JGI IMG/M metagenome (GOLD analysis project Ga0209997, IMG submission 182079) | Deep subsurface microbial communities from Mariana Trench to uncover new lineages of life (NeLLi) - CR04 metaG (SPAdes) (version 2) | ecosystem: Environmental > Aquatic > Marine > Ocean trench...
CCAAACTTAACTGCTGAGGACGTCCTTTTTTATTTGAGTAGTTATAAAAAAATTATCCCCCACTTCTTCTGACACTTGCGAACTGCCGCGCTGCTTCCGGAAGGACTTTATTGATATTCTCTGCTGTAGGATCCAAGTTGTTTATCTCCACAATAGCCCTTGCCATACCCCTAATAATTGTTTTTCTATCACCGTTTTCATCATTAAACGCTTTTGTCTCTTGAGGTGTGAGGATACCTTTTTTAACGAGAAGCCCCTGATTGCCTTCTACCACCTTTTTCTGTGAGAGTAAGTTGTCTATTACATCCTGGCGTTTGGCCCTACTTTTATAAGCATTTATGACCTGAGGCATTGCTCTTATCTTCTTAGCAATCTGCTGAGAGATATTACCCTGTGCCCAGGCATAGTTACCAAAATCAAATGATATTTCTCTCTTAATTACGATTACCTTAGTCTCAGATAATGTGGGTTCATCGGGATATACACTTCGACTTTGAGGCATAGGAGTAGGCTTTACTGTTTGGGTCTCAGGTGTTTGCTCAGAGTTAGATCCATCTTCACCGTCCTGCTCTAAAAATTCTTCTTCCAGGCTTGAGTATGCGTCCCTAACCTCTTCTGCCGGGAAATAGACGTTAACTGTGATAGTCGCACATGATACTAAATAAAAACAGATAAAAAGAACAAACGGCTTTAACATATATTTTGCTATCCTTTCCATAGTTTCACCTCTATTAGTTTGTTTCAATCGTAGGTCCTCCGGTTTCTGATCGTCTTGCTATCTCCCTTACTACTGAAATAAGGTGTGCAATAGTAATTGAGTTTTTTACCGGGTCGGCTTGGATCGACAAGTTTTTTATCCCAAATATGCTGTTTGAAATATCAAATTCTTTAAACGTAATTAAACCACCACTAATATAACCTGAAATATTACCGTTATCATAACTGCGATTAGAACCAAGGATTAATCTTTCCTTTGCTCCTAATTGATCCAAAAGTGCTTTCCCGATTTTGCGGGATTCTTTACTCGATTTCTTGGACCAGAACTTAAACGGACCGTCTATAGTATCCAATTCTGCACCTTCGCCAGTCAACCAAATAAGCCCATTAACCCTGCCGGTTATATATTCATGAGTTGGTGAAATTCTTTCAGAGATGCCCTCAAGACTGATTTCATTAAACAATAGAGAAAGATTATATTCGCTCTGACTCTCATTAAATTTTAATAAGCCCGCGCCGTATAAATTACCTCTAAAGGATTTAGATATGAGTCTCCTGAGATTTAACTTCTGCCTATCCACTTCGAGTGCGACTTCTACATCCTCGAACTTTAAAATTCCGTATTCTACCTCTTTAATATTAAGGAAATCCAAATCTTTTTCCAGATCCGCCTCTTTAAAAGATCTCAGGAACTTTTTAAACACACTTTTACTCAATGTTAAATGCTCGCCCATCAGTGATGCTAAAGGATTTCCCGAGCTAACCTCATCCTTTATGGTGATAGTTCCATTTATATCCTTAATGGAAAGCAGTGCCCCATCATAATCTCCAGCAAAAGACCCGTTCCTTAAGCTCAATTTTCCGCTCCATCTACTCTCAGGATAAAAAAGGTTATGGAAAACCAGATCCAGACCAGCATAGCCATTAATCTTAGCCTTTCTGAATTCCTCTGGTACAAAGGGAGATAAAACCCCCATAGTCTGTGACACATCCACTTCTGGGAAATTAATTCTCAATGTTCTATTTTCGTTAAGTGAGTTATCCATCTCTCCGGAAAACCCTATCTCCTGGTTGCTGTTACTTTTTATAAACCCCTGTTCTATGTATAAGGTTTCAGCAACCGCTCTGGTTTTAATATTTGCCTGTAAAGTAGAAGTTACTCCTTCTTTTTCTATACTTAGATTTTTAAATTCCAAACTACCCGTTCCCTCAGGCAGAGAATCATCGGGAAGGGTTCCTGAAAAGTGGAGATCGGATTCATTTAATTTAATACTTAGACCATCTGAGTCGATAGAAGCGTGCAAGAGTTTTAAATCCGCGTCTATTCCTGAAGGAGACTTGGTGGTATCAATAATGACCTTTCCGCTTATTTCTCCACCTAGAAACTCACCGGTTATATTTTGTAGATTAATTCCACCTGGAGAAGGGGTAATATTGTTAGAAATATTGTCTATAACTGCAGATAAAATCGAAGTCTTTTTAATTGTTACTGTGCCCTCCCATTCCTGGTCACTGCTTTCGGGGCTATTTATAATGAAGTCCCCATGAATACCCTCGGATTTTAATTTATCCTCAAAGCCTATAAATGTGGCATCATCAAACTCTATCCTATACGGGTACCCTCCAACTTGCTCTCCCATATGTATGTAGAGATTATCGGTTTTGAATTCTCCTAATGTGCTGACCTGGGTGCTAACATTTGATACTACTATTCTATCGTTTATAAAATTGTAATCCCAGGAGAGTCTGGGAAAATCCACACTTTTGTATCTGCCATTAGTTCCATAGACCTTTCCCCTAAAACCTTCCCTTCCGCTATTTTCTATACTAAGACTTTCCTTAAATTGCTCAAGTGATATTTCATGACCAAGAACACTAAAATCGGATCCCTCTGAGGACATATTAAGTTTCCATCTATCTTCACCAAGATCTAACAAGAAAGCTAAATCTTCTACATTTCCTCTATCGATAAAATATTCTTCAAACGACAATGCCTTATACTTCAGTCCTTTGCCATTTATAATAATTTTATCTTTGGTTGAAGTTCGAGACTCCCCCATTTTAATATCCTGAGATACATATTCAAAATCGATTAAGTTGCTTGTTTTAACTTGAGAAATCTTGATCTCTCTTCCCTTGTTGGATTTAAGTACAAAGTCTTTTAAATTAAGTGAAATCAAGGCTTTGTAGTTACTGGATCCTCCTTCAAATTTTGCGGTAGCAGTTTGGGCATCCCCTTCCATATTTACCGGGATAATTGTTTTAGGTATCTTCTTCAGATTTAAATTCTGGCCTTCTAGATTACCACTTACTTTGGTAATCCCTCCTGCGAAACCGTTTGCCAAGATAAAATTCAAGCTGCCTGTGACACTACCGTCCATATATTTGCTGGTTAAAGCTGATAAAGTAATTTTATTGTCAGTCCATTTGTTTTTAGAGCTTATATCGGCCTGCGCAGTTATATCCTTTACTTCTCCCGTCTTATCCCAGAAGAATTCTTCGATCGAACACTTTCCAAGAGATGAAAAGGAAAAGCTGCTTGAGACATTTAGGTTTTGTTTAAAATCCAATTCGCAGTCCAGATTATTGACCGAGGGAGTATCTTCTTTTTCAGGATTAAATTTGAAGCCATTTAATATAGCAACGCCGCTTAATTTAATATCGTCCTTTGCTTTTGAACCACTTACTTTTAAATTTTTAGTATTAAGATTGCCTGAAAGAATATCTTTATTATCGCCAAGCATCTTAACCATAAAGTCATTTATATTAAGCGTCTCAGTATTACCAGTGAGATTAAAGATGAGCTCATCCGTAACTTTCTCAATATCGCCCGAGAAAGAGCCTTTTAAAATATGATTTACTTCGAAATCAAGAAAATTTAAGTTTGCCGTATCCTTAGCCTTATCATATTTAAGATCGTAGTTAAGAATTGCCAGCGGACTTTTACTATATATTCCTTTGTTAGAGTTAATAGTTATTTGTCCTTTAGCTTCAACTAATTCCGAAATCTCAAAACTCAATTGAGACAGTACTTTTAGCTCTTCTGATCCACCAAGTATAGATGAAATAGGTGCAGCGTTTATTTTATCAAATTGAAGTATAAGATCTCCGCTCGTTTTTTGAGAATACACCACAATAGTGCCATTAATGGCTAATTTTTTTTGCAGAAAGCCAATATTGCCCTGAACCTTAATCTCCTGACCTTTATCTGGCACCTCATCACCAAACTCGAGACTAAAGTCAGGACACGAAAGTGAAAAGTCAGATGTAATTTGAAACTTTGCATTCAGAATTTTAATCAGACCAAATTCAACTAAAGAAGGCTCATCTTCTTTTCTTTCTTCTCTTTTGGATTTAATAAAATCGATGAGATTATTCATATTATCCTTATCCGATTGAACGGAAAGACCATTTAGAACTATCTCACTTAGTTTTATCTTTTGGCTAATAAGTGAGGAAATGAGACGCAGCTTTACAGTTACCTGATCTATTTTCAATACATCTTTTGTATATGAAGTGGGGTCAACTACAGTGATGTCGTCTAACTGTAATCTAAACAGGGGATCCAGACCAATCTTCTGTACCTCTATCCGGTAACCACTCTCACTTGAGAACTTCTCTATAAAAGTCGGTATATCGCCTCTAAGTTTAATGTTTAAAACAATGTTTAGAGCAATTAATGTGACACATATTATTATTACTATTAGTAAGAGGATTCTCCTGAATCCATTCCTGAGGAGGGCCATACAAAAATATTATATTAGTATTTAACGGTTTTTAAAGAAGAAAATTTACATACTCGAGATAGTTTAGTAATTTAGACTTAAAAACAACACAGTTTATTCTATATTTTCTCAACTGTTCTTGCTTTGATTACATTTTTAATTTTATAGAGTAGGTACTTTTTTTCTTTTTTGTACCGACCTTTGATTTTTACTTTATCACCCTTTGATAACTGGAGATGCTCATCCTCATAATAAACCCTAACTTCATTATTTTTGGCATCTTTCATTTTAAACAGGGTAAAGGGCTCACCTTTGCTGGATGTTGTATATTCAACCTTTCCTACATATCCTTCGAGTATTACTTTCTGACCATTATAGGTCTTGGGATTTGATACGATCTCTTCAATTGTAACCTCCACAAACTCATCAGAATCGTCGTTAGAGTTCGCTTCTTCACCTGAGCTATTAATTAGCGGGAAGGTACAAAAAATAATCAGAAATGAAACAACAATAATTTTATTTATCATATGACTTTCTCTCAACACTTAATGAAATTGTGCTGGGTTAGAAGTATAAGCATTAATCTTTCATTTTCCAGTCCTATTCAATATGTATATAGAATTAGTTCAATTATTTTTTCAAGCAGTTAAAATAGAAAATTATATAAGAGCTAAACGGATACTGTCATGACATCTTCTATGATAGGAAGGCTAAACGGTTTACTCAAAACTCAAAGTATTGGAAGGCTAATCCATTACCAGGACGAATTGGACTCGACTAATACTGTACTATTAGAGCTTGGAGAAAAAGGAGCTTCTGAAGGAACAATAGTTATTGCCGATAAGCAAACAGAGGGAAAAGGGAGACTTGAGCGTAAGTGGGTATCTCCTTCGGGAACTAATTTATATATTTCAGTCCTTTTCCGACCGGAGATTTCGGCCGCTGATTCTCCGCTATTTACTTTTCTTGCCTCAATAGCACTTAACGAGACAATAGAGAAAACCGGTGTAACAAACACAGAAATCAAATGGCCTAATGATATACAAATGGACGGGAAAAAGGTTGCCGGAGTGTTAACTGAAATGCGAACTAAGAGGGAAATGGTTGATTTTATAGTAGTGGGAATCGGAGTAAATATAAATATGTCCAGGGACTATATTAATGCAGAAATGGGAAAAGTCTCCAGAATTGCAACATCGATTAAAGAGAATCTTGGGAAAGATATAGACAGAGCTAAGTTTACAGCCGATTTGTTGCTTGAATTGGAAAAATGGTATCAAATATTCTGCAATAAAGGGAAAAAACCAATTCTAGAGGAATGGACACGCGCCTGGGGTGATATGAACAAAAGGGTGCGAATTAATATGGAAGGGGAACAAGGGTTTGAGGGATCCGCTTTGGGTATTGATGACAGAGGTTATTTGTTAGTTAAAACAGATAACGGCGAAATAACTAAGATAATTGCGGGAGACGTAAGTGTTATTTAACTTCAAGATATAAGTATTCTTACTGTGTACTTGGCATGCACTTGGTCATCTCTTCACGGACACTTTCCATGAGATCAGTCCATTCATTAACCAGAGTAACATCATTCTCAGGAAGAGATTTTCTTATTTCAATACCTGATTTTTTAGGTTCTACTTTGCAGTTTTTATATCTTTCACATATCAAAGAACCAAACCTATAAAGAGTGTTTACAGCTCCAGGCCCTTTACCTGTAAATTTTGAAATAAGCACTACTTCCTGATCAAACCCTTCAAAGATTACGTTCCACAGACTGGCGCTTGATTCCATGGCAAATGACAAATCAATTAATTCGTTATGGTTCGTTACTTTTTGCATGAATGCTCCGACCAACTAGAACGCTTCACTCATAATAAAGAAAATTTACTTACCACCCAAGGCGGCAATTCTTTGCTTCGCTGTAGAAACATAGCTTTTATATTGATCTTGACCAAGAACAAGATTTAGAAATTGATTATAATAGCTTATAGCCTGTTGGCGGTTATTTCCCCTATCATAACTCTGAGCTATGAAGAAGAAGGCTTCAGGACTATTGGGATTAAGTGCTATCGCTCTTTGCTCAGCAATAATAGTATCTTGCGACCTTCCCATATGGTAATATGTAATTCCCATATTCCTATATGCGGAAGCAAATTTGGGATCAAGCTCAATAGCTTTTTGAAACTTATTTATAGCTTGTGTGTAATGCCCCTGATAGGTTAGAGCGGTTCCTAGATAGTTATATAGTTGCGGAGAAGGTGCGATTTCAGCAGCTCTACTATAATAGTTGGCAGCCTGACTGAATGAGCGTCTTTTTTGATAATAAGCTGTTCCGAGACCTATCAATGCCGGGACATAATTTGGATTTAATTCTAAAACTTTCTTAATTTTGGGGTTGTTAGGCTTAGATCCTTTAGCGGTCCATAATATGAAAAGAGCTTCGAAATTATTAGGATTCTTGGAAAGAATTTTCTGGACTGTGGAAATCGCTTCTCTTTCGTCGCTTAGATGAAGGTATGTATAAGCCAATGCGAGCTGAACCGATTCCAGATTAGGATTAATCTTTAGAGCCTTTTTCATATTCTCATAGGAATCTATATAATATTGCTCGTAATCCTCTTTCACCTCATATCTGTAAAAACCCTGGAAAGAGTACAATTCTCCAAGCCCAGCGTATGCCGGAGCATAGTTAGGATCAGCTTGAAGGGCCTTGTTATAAAATGAAATAGCGCTTTTAAACCCCTGTGGGGTAAAACTAAGGAATGCCTCCCTGCCCTTCTGATAATCCTGGGCAGCTTGACCTTGAGCAACCGCTACAGTACTTTCAAGCTGAACAGCAGTAATCGTAATAGGCAGCAATAATAAGCCCAGTATTAAACTTTTCATCTATCCCTCCTTAAATAAATTACATTTTGCAAATTAGGCTGAATTATATCTCAATAAATTTCCAAAATATACTTCACAATCTCTTTCGCCATACTTTCATAAATGTCTTTAGCCATAAAACCCATAGAGCTAAAACCGTTTATCTCACCTGTTGCTATCTCATTTCCAGTGGCTTTATCCAGTAGTGCCAACTTAATTGTGATTGAAACTTCACCAAACTTAATCCCCCCTCCTTCAAAACTTATATCAGAACTCGGCCTGTACTCCGCAACTTCTCCTAAGATTATCACCGTATCGGATGCGGGAATATTGGTGATATCAGAGTTGCTAACTTCTTTAAACTTGTTCTTAGTATCAAGAAGCGCAGCAGATTCAGCCGGTATTTTAGTTAAAGCCTCTTTGGGGAAATCCTCTATCTCGGTTTCAAAGTTCTCAAACTGAACGGCCTGGAAGTCCTTTAATTTGGTCCTGGTAGGAGTAAAATAAGACGTGGTCTTAATTTCACCGCAACCTGAAAGAACTAAAGCAAAAAAAGCGATTGGAACCAGGATGTATAAGATCAAACCCTTTTTCTTTTTCATTTATATTTGAGCCTCCGTAGAAAATGAGTAGTATAAAATATCATACTTAAACCACTTCATAAAGCCATTATAATTTATTCTAAGAGATATTTAATACGACGAATTCTCTGACTCCTCCAGGCGCCTGTACTACAACATCATCATCAACCTGTTTTCCTATAAGCGCCCGCCCTATTGGAGATGTGATCGAAATCATGCCGTTTTCAGGCTCTGACTCATCAGGTCCTACAAGTTGATAAGTTACAGTCTCACCAGTGTCCAGGTCTTCAAGCTCAACATGAAGCCCGAAAGTTACTCTGTCTTTATTTTTTAGCTTTGCAGGATCAATTATTTCAGCCCTGCTTAATTTGCTATCAAGCTCCTGAATCCGACCTTCAACAAAAGATTGTCTGTTCTTTGCCGTTTCATATTCTGCATTCTCAGATAGATCGCCTAGAGATCTAGCGTATTCTATTGATTTTATTACCTCGGGTCTTTCTATAGTTTTTAAGCGATGCAGTTCCTCCTGCAATTTCTTGTGCCCATTAGGTGTCATAGGAACTCTATCAATTGACACGATGCATACCTCCAATTATATCCGTCGATAAAATAATTTAGAACTCTTATTATACAACATCAATAGTAGTCCTGAATAGCTTTTACATCCAGACCTTCCTTTATCATAACTTCAATAGCTCCTGCAGCAGCCCTAGAAGCTGCAATGGTTGTAAAATAGGGAAGTCTATGAATAATTGAAGTCCTTCTGATTGAGTAGGACTGGGCGACCTCATTTTCGCCAAAGGTCGTATTGATAACTAACTGAATTTCTCCATTTTTAATGTGATCTACAACGTGTGGTCTACCTTCACTCACCTTCTTCACAAACTTGCAGTTCAATCCGGAATTTTCAAAATATGCAGATGTTCCCCTTGTTGCCATTATGTTAAACCCGAGTTCGGACAGTTTTTTGGCTATCAAGTAAGCTTGAGGTTTATCGTCGTCCTTTACACTTATAAACGCCGTTCCTGAAAGAGGGAGTTCATTCCCAGCTGCAATTTGAGATTTCGCAAATGCCCTTCTTATGTCCGTATCGATCCCCATCACCTCGCCTGTGGACTTCATTTCGGGCCCAAGTATCGTATCGACACCCTGGAATTTCACAAAAGGAAAAACTGATTCCTTGACGCATATATGATTGGGAACTATTTCTTGGGTGAACCCTAGTTCATCTAAAGTTTTTCCTATCATGACTTTAGTACCTAGTTTCGCAAGAGGAACTCCGATAGCTTTACTTACAAATGGAATTGTACGGCTAGCTCTGGGATTGACCTCAATTATATAAACTTCCCAATCTTTAACAGCAAATTGAATATTTACTAAACCTTTAATACTCAGAGCTAGAGCAAGCTTTTTGGTCTGCCTTTTAATCTCCTCTATTACCAAATTCTCAATTGAAAACGGCGGGAGCACCATTGCACTGTCTCCCGAATGAACCCCGGCTTCCTCTATATGTTCTAAAACTCCTCCAACAACGACCGTCTTACCATCACATATAGCATCAACATCAATCTCTTTTGCGTCTTTAAGAAATTTATCTATTAGGATTGGATGATTTGGGGATACTCTAACCGCCTCAGTTATATATCTTTTAAGTGCCTCTTCTTTATATACAATCTCCATTGCCCTGCCCCCAAGGACATAAGAGGGCCTTACCACAATCGGGTAACCGATATCCTTAGCTATTTGGAATGCTTCTTCCTGGCTCCTGGCAATACCACTTTGTGGTTGCTTAAGCCCAAGTTTTAGGACCAGATCTCTGAATCTTTCTCTATCTTCAGCAAGATCTATACTGTCAGGAGATGTTCCTATTATATTTACACCATGTTTTTCAAGTGGGATCGCAAGTTTAAGGGGGGTCTGGCCTCCCAGGTGGACAATGACACCCCAGGGATTTTCCCTATCAATTATTGATAAAATATCTTCCAGGGTGATGGGTTCGAAATAAAGCCTGTCCGACGTATCATAATCTGTACTTACCGTCTCCGGGTTACAGTTCACCATAATTGACTCAAACCCTTCTTCCTTCAAAGAATATGCCGCGTGAACACAGCAATAATCAAACTCTATTCCCTGACCAATCCTGTTTGGGCCTCCTCCTAGAATCATTACCTTCTTTTTCTTTGTAGGCGGAGCTTCATCCTCCATTTCATAAGTTGAATACAGATAAGGAGTGTAGGCTTCAAACTCAGCAGCGCAGGTATCGACCATCTTGTAAACTGACTTTATGTTGCCTTTTTGCCTTAAGGCTCTTACCTCATCCTCTGCTTTTCCCAATAGCTCACCGATTCGGATATCTGAAAACCCGTATTCTTTTGCAAGCTTTAGTAAGTCAAACCCTACCTGGCCATCAGTCTCTTTAAGTCTACTTTCGAGATCCAATATCTGCTTTAAATTTTGTAAAAACCATCTGTCTATATATGTCAGATTAAATATTTCTTCTATATCCATTCCAGCTCTGAAGGCATCCGCCACGTACCACAACCTCTCAGAGTTAGGAGTTCTTAGCTTCTCACGTATTAATTCTGTGTCCTGCGTTATTGATTCAAAGCCCCAGGAATCAATCTCTAGTGAGCGGAGCGCTTTTTGAAGAGATTCCTTAAAGGTCCTGCCTATTGCCATGACCTCTCCGACAGATTTCATTTGTGTTGTGAGTGTGTGGTCGGTTTGAGGGAACTTTTCAAATGTAAACCTTGGAATTTTAGTAACCACATAATCAATAGTGGGCTCAAATGATGCCGGGGTATATCTAGTTATATCATTTGAAATTTCATCCAGCGTATAACCTACCGCGAGTTTGGCTGCAATCTTAGCTATCGGGAATCCTGTAGCCTTTGAAGCAAGAGCTGAGCTCCTAGAAACCCTAGGATTCATCTCTATCACCACCATAGTGCCGTCTTCTGGATTGAGACCGAACTGAATGTTTGATCCGCCTGTATCAACACCGATTTCTCTAATTATAGCAATCGATGCATCACGCATTCTTTGATACTCTTTATCTGTAAGGGTCTGTGAAGGGACTACGGTTATACTGTCCCCGGTATGAACACCCATGGGATCAAAATTTTCTATGGAGCAGATGATTACAACGTTATCCGCTGTGTCACGCATTACCTCAAGCTCATATTCCTTCCATCCAAAAACAGACTGCTCTACTAGTATTTCGGTAGACGGGCTTAAATCGAGGCCGGATTTTGCGAATTCTTTATATTCCTCTTTGTTGTATGCAACACTCCCGCCTGCACCTCCAAGTGTAAAAGAAGGCCTGATTATGACCGGGTAGCCAATCTCTTCTACTACCTTCCAAGCCTCCTCCATCGAATGAGCTATGCCGCTCCTTGGAACCTTGAGCCCTATCTTTATCATAGCGTCTTTAAAGAGCTCACGGTTTTCAGCTTTTTTTATAGCATGTAATTTTGCCCCGATTAATTCTACTTCATACTTATCAAGCACACCCGACTCGGCAAGATCAACAGCAATGTTTAGCGCAGTTTGACCTCCAAGAGTTGGTAGGAGAGCTTGAGGGCGCTCTTTCTCGATGATTTTTTCGACAATATCAGGATGAATGGGTTCGATATATGTACGGTCGGCAAAGGTCGGATCGGTCATTATTGTCGCAGGATTGCTATTTACAAGAACAATCCTGTAACCCTCTTCTTTAAGTGCTTTACACGCTTGGGTGCCGGAATAGTCAAACTCGCATGCTTGCCCTATTACTATAGGCCCTGAGCCAATTATGAGTATGGTTTCAATATCTGTACGTTTAGGCATTAATTTTTAACTCGAAAAAAAATTGAAACGGAACCTGTAAATTGTTATTAATCAGCATAGAACATATGCGCTGAAGAGTGTTATCAGGATTCCCTGATTTATATATCTTCACTGCTCCAAAACTTTCTTAATATGAAGAAATTGCAAGTAATTTAAGCAACTTACATACCAATGATACTATCGCCTATAGCGTAGGAACTCACATACTTAGGCCATGAGTTTATACCTAAGAATTCAGGAACTATCAAATATGGCAAGATCGAATTAGGAGGTATTAAGACTGGGTAATTTCAGGCTGGGACTCAGTATCAGGCTCTGAGTTGTTTTCACTCTCTCTTTTCTTTAAAGTACGCATAACATGAACCATTCTCTGAATAGCAGTATAAGAGGAAAAAGCAAGGATAAGTATCAATGCAAGCTTAAATAAATAGTTGTCCTGATGGTAACCCATGGCACTTGCAATCTGGTTGCCGAAAAAGTTTAATACCGAGAGAACACCAAGATAAACCACCCTTTCTGTTCTCTGCATAATACCTACTTCACACTTTACCCCAAGCCCCTCTGCCCGGGCCCGTGTGTAACTGACCATAGTTGTAGATACAAGTATAAAAAATACTATGTATGAAAAAATAGTTCCCTGGAAGAAACTAAGTATACCTACATAGATAAACGCCTCTGAAAATCTGTCCAGACATGAATCAAAAAAAGCCCCGCTCTCGCTGTTGATACCTAGGGCCCTAGCAACCCGCCCATCAAATATATCAAATGTCGAGCCTCCCAGAACCAGGATCCCTGCTACAAAAATCCATCCGAAATGATAGGCCATACCCGTTATTGCTCCGACCAAGAGTGTAGAAATAGTTAGAATGTTGGGATGAATCTTAATTTGCAGTAGGTAGTCCTCTATAGGCAACGTGAGTAGCAACCACCAGGTTTTAATCCCGCTACCTAAAAGTTTTGATGATTGCGGTTCCTGCTTGTTTTTAGACCTTTGTGTAATCTCTTCTGGTTGAGTCATTATGAAAGCCCGTTCTATACCTTAATAATACTGCGGATTAGGGATAACAATATCAGCTTTAGAGTAACCAGGCAAGGACTAGAGGCTAGCGGTTTCCGAACTACTAATTATTGACGGTAATAAATACAGACTTAATCCTGGCCTCTTTTTCTTTTATTTTATCACCATAACTAATGGCATCATCTCTAGTAGAGAATGTTCCAACTCTTACCCTATACCAGCGCTTATTATCCGGAGACTCCATTTGTTTAATAAAAACCGGATAGCCTTTTGATTTCATTGAGTTCAGAAGCCTATTTGCCTGACTTTGATCTTGAAACGCCCCAATCTGAACAGTGTACCGACCGCTCGAATCAATTTTTGGCATAGCACTTTTAGCTGGAGTACTACCCTGATTTTCTAAAGGTGATTTTTCGATACTAACTTCAAGGGGCTCTGTTTCTTCTTTAGATTCGGAATCAGACTCCTTAGGTAATTCCTTGGATTCTATCTCTGTAAGATTCGAATCTTGAACTATTGATCCTTCGCCAACTAGTTCTGGTTCAGAAAACTTCTCTGAAGAAACGTCCTCATCATAGCTTCTTTCGATAGTCTGAGTGTCTGAGCCTCCTAAACCTTTCCCAATAATAACACCAAGACTAAAGACGACAATAAATAGTACTGCGAATGTTATGAAAAGGGATATTATCTTACTGTTGTTTGTACCCGAGTTATTACTCATTTATTACATCCTGTCCGGAGCGGTAACTCCTAGCAGTTTAAGCCCATTGCTGAGTACGATTTTTACGCATTTAATTAGATAAAGCCTGGCGCCGCTCATGTCACGATCATCGTCTACCACCCTGCATTTATTATAATACACATGAAATTCAGACGCTAATTCCAGAAGATAGTATGCAACTTTATGCGGTGCTAAAGACTTAGCGCCATCCTTTACTACTTCGGGGAAAAGCAGCAGTTTCTTAACCAGCTCAATTTCTTCAGGTGCCTTAAGGAGCTGTATATGTTCATTTGATTCTGTTAAATTCGCCTCATGAGCTTTTCTGAATATACTTCCAATTCTGGCGTGGGCGTACTGGATATAATAAACGGGGTTTTCACTTGACTCCTTCTTGGCTAATTCGAGATCAAAGTCCAGATGACTTTCAGAACTACGCATCAAAAGGAAAAATCGCATCACATCGGAGCCCACTTCATCTACCACGTCTCGAATCGTAACATAACTGCCGGCTCGCTTTGACATGGCAACTTCTTTGCCCTGTCTCATAAGTCTTACGAACTGAATCAGTACAACATTGAAACGTGAATCATCGAATCCCAATGACCTTAATGCCGCTTTGAGACGGGCCACATGCCCGTGGTGGTCGGCGCCCCAGACATTAATAATGCTCTTGAATCCTCGCTTGAATTTATCAAAGTGATAAGCAATATCGGCTAGAAAATAAGTCGGGCTTCCATCGCTCTTAATAAGAACCCAATCCTGAGTGTCTCCGAATTCAGTTGCCCTAAACCATAGCGCTCCCTCTCTTTCCTCAAGCACGCCTTTGCTATTTAGGAGATCTTTAATTTGATCAAGCTTACTATTATCCGACTGTTCATTAGTGCCGTGAATATTTTCTTTCTCGCTATACCATTCATCAAAAATTACATTAATATCGGCCAAATCTTTTTTTATTTCGTCTAGTAACACACCCTTGGCGAATTCCCTGCAGTACTCGGCTGATTCGTCCTGAGAAAAATCAAAGAGGGTATCTCCTTTTTCAGCTTTAATTTGAGAGGCAATTTCCTTAACATATTCGCCTTTATATCCGTCCTCGGGCAATTCCTCACTGTGACCAAAGAATTCTTTATACCTTGCAAATACCGACTCGCCTAAAAGATTCATCTGTCTTCCGGCGTCGTTGATGTAGAATTCTTTAACTACATCGTAGCCCGATGCAAGCAGTATTCTGGACACTGCGTCTCCAACAACAGCGTTTCGGGCATGACCTATATGAAGAAAACCTGTAGGGTTTGCGCTAACGAATTCCACAAGAATTTTCTCTCCTTTCCCTAAGCTGCTTGTTCCGAATTTCTTCCCACTGTCCTCAATTTCTCTAAGCTTACTTACAATCGCCTCTTCTTTTACATAAAAATTAATGAATCCGGCGCCCGCAATCTCTACTTTTTTAAATAGCAGTTCTTTCTCCGGAGGAAGGTTTTCAATAATTAGCTCAGCCACTTCACGAGGGTTTTTGCCGATTTTGTTGGCAATTACCATAGCTGTATTTACAGAAAAGTCGCCAAACTCTTTTCTTTTGGGCATCCCCACTTCTACATCAACCGATAAATCTGGAATGTTGATATTTTTTGCAATGCGTTCGACTGACTTAGAAACTACTTTTTGAATGTCTTCTTTCATATTTGTATGGAATTACACCAGATAATTTTTCATGTTACAAGAAATGGGCCTATGCTAAATAACCAACCATTTAAACTGGAATACATTTTTCAGAACATCTCTATTGAGACTCAAAAGGAGGGACAGATTCCATTGGAGAAAGATGTGAAACATCATTTAAGACCTGAACCCTAATAAGACCGTCTTCTGAGACTATAACATTTTTAGAGGTAGCATGTATATTGAAATCTCTAAAGCCCTTTAATCCCACTCCCGTAATCTTGCACAGCAAAGTAATAATAGTAAGGTTATGGCTTACTGCAACAACCGTTTCCCCAAGATGAAGATTGAGAACCTTTTCAAAGGCGTCCCATGCTCTATCCTGCACTTCAGTTAGCGTCTCCCCGTTGGGAAGCCTCAGCGTTTCGGGACTTTCCCTCCATTGCTTAAGAATTTCTACATACCTCTCTCTAATTTCAGGAAAGCTAAGCCCCTCTAGATCCCCCTGGTTCATTTCCTGAAGGTCGGGGTCCACTTGTACTGAAAGGTTATGATGCTTTGCTATTTCTTGAGCAGTTTCGTACGCCCTTTTCAGATTACTTGAATAAACTGCCTTGATATCGTGATCTTTAAGCGATTCGGCTAATTCTTTTGCCTGCTTTTTCCCATTTTCATTTAAGGCTATGTCTGCTATTCCCTGACACCTGCCTATCCTGTTCCAGTCGGTTTCTCCGTGACGTACGAGAATGAGATTCATTTTTTCTCCAAGAATAATCTACACTTAACAAAAATATACAAACAGCCTCAGAATTCTAATTATTAAGGATCATTTCTGAATATAAGTTCTACACCGTTATTCTTAGCTTCCTCTGCAAGTTCATATGGAGGTGGAGGAAGTGGGGCAGATCTATTAATTGCTTTAATACAATATTCATCAAAAGAGGAATTGCCCGATGACTCCTTAACTCTTACATTATGAACCCTTCCATTTCCGTCAACTTTAAAAGATATTAATGCCGCAAGACTTCCATCAGTCGGAACACCCGGGGGAATTTTCCAGTTGCGGCTTATTTTTCTATGGAGCTGACTGCCATATAATTGAATGATCACAGGACTTATTGAAGAGCCGCCGCTTGAACTCCGAGCCGCATTTCCTTCTGACTCCGGTTCATTACCTCTCTTTATATCATCCGCCATCGCAAGTCTCTGTTCTTCCCCAATCTCCTCATCTATTTGTTCCGGAGGTTCTTCTGTATATGATTTATCTTTTTTAAGTTCGTTAAGCACCTTTTGTCTTCGAATATCTTTTAATATTCTATCTTTTTCCTTATCAAAATCCTTTTTCTTAGCCGGCTTTTTGGTAGGTTTTGGTTTAGGGGTGGGGGTAGGTTTAGGTTTTTGAGCGACCTCTTTCTTCTCTTCTTTTTTAGGTTTTTCTGCCTTTTTCTCTTCTTCTTTCGTTTCTAGAGGAATGGCTTCTTTTTTCTCAGGCTCTTTCTTTACTACTTCCTCTTCGGGTTTTTCCTTCTCCTTAGGTTTTTCCTTCTCTTTCACCTCCTCTTTTTTCTCAGGTTCTTTTTTCTGAGGAGGTGGTGGCTTCACTTCTTCTTTTTCTTCAACTTCTTCCAACTCGGGCGGTTTAGGTTTTACTACGGGTTTCTTAACTGGTGGGGGTTGATTTGCACCTCCCGCGCCACCTGTCTCTAAACCGGAAAGAGAAACCTGTATAGGACCCGGAGTATTGCTGTACTGAGAAGTTCCACTAAATCCCCAATAGAGAATCAGCACTACAATACCAACGTGCAGTGCTATTGAGAAGAACATCCCCAAGCCTTTAGAAGAGTCTTTTTTAGATGGTTTCATTTCCCCGTTGGCCTCTAATTATTTTTTTGGAACAGGTTCTGTAATAAGGCCTAGCTTGGTTACACCCGCATTTCTAATCTCGGACATTACTTCAACAACAGTGCCGTAAGGAACACTCCTATCAGCTCTAAGGAATACATTTTCCTCTCTAACATCTTTGCCTTTTTCTGACATGAGTCTCCTGATTTCGATCCTGAGGCCAGAGAGAGAATACTCCTCTTTTTCTATGAAGATTACTCCATCTGAATTAAGCGTCACCACAACTTTACCTTCACGGTCCAAGGCAGGCATCGGCCGGGAATCAGTTTTGGGCAAATTAACATTGACACCTTGATATAGTATCGGAGTTGTAACCATAAATATGACCAAAAGAACAAGCATTACATCTACAAAAGGTGTAACGTTGATCTCTGATAAGACCGTATGTCTACCGCCGTTATTTGTCTGCATTCCCATTTATAGCTCATTATACCTTTTTAACATATCTATCTACAATATTTAAAAATTCTGAAGAAAAATTCTCCATATCTACATCTATTTTCTTTACTCTGCTTAAAAAATAGTTATATCCAATTACGGCCGGTATAGCCGCAGCCAAGCCAACTGCCGTAGCAACAAGCGCTTCGGCAATACCGGGAGCAACAGCCTGCAGAGTAGGCACTCCTTGGCTTCCAGCAAGCCCTATAAATGAAGTCATAATTCCCCACACAGTTCCAAAGAGACCAATAAAGGGAGCGGAGCTACCTGTCGTTGCCAGAAATGTTAAGGAACTCTCAAGTCTTGATGTTTCTGATGACATGGTTCTTTTCAATGCTCTTTCTACAAGCTCTACAACCCCGAGTTGCGTATCAATCATTTCCAGGCTGCTTCTCGGCTCCGGATTTTGAGCTGTACCGCCCGATCTGGTTTTTCTAATCTTGAGTATCTCGGTGTAACCAGCCCTAAACACTTCGGCTATCGGCCCACCCATATGTTTTGTAGAGGTATAAAGATTACCAAAATTGCCGCTCGCACCATAAAGCTCTAAGAACTTTTCAGACCTTCTCGTTTCCTTTCTCAAAACAAAATATTTCGAAAAAATAATTGCCCAGGAAATTACTGACATTAAAAGAAGTATCAAAAGCACAGCTTTTACAACAGGGCCAGCCTGGGTAACGAGGCTTAGTATCTTGATTTGCTCTGCTTCAGAACCAGGTGGAATCTGTAACACAAAATATATCCAGTTTGTCATTTTATATTAACCTGCTGATAAGTTAGATTTTGGACTTGATCAGAAACTAATGTGTCTGATTTTATATTCATAAGAACTGTATCTAAGACTTGATCTAAAGTTTTCCATACATATAACTCAAAAGCAATAATATATTTAGTCTTATTGCAATGAACCTGTTAGATTCTTGTTATGAGATGTATAATAGTGCGGTCATGAGATAAAAAGAATATCCTGAACTATATTTCGGAGGTGCTATATGCAAAAAATTATTCAATCAATTCTGGTAATAAGCGTTCTATTTTCAAGCCTCACTACCGCTTATTCTTTAGAAGATAGATATAAATTGATCATAGAGGAGAGCTTTTACGTAGTCAAGCCTGAGAACTCGGAGAAATTCTTAGAGGTCAATAGAGAGAAATTATACCCTTTTTGGAGCGAGATGCAGAAGAGGGGAATAATAGTTGGTGAATATAAGCTCTATTCACAAAGGCTCCACACTCTAGAGCCCCACTGGACGTACAAAACAGTAGTTGTGTTTAAGAATTACGAGGCTGTAGATCAGTGGCTTGAGTTAAGAGATGAGGTATATAACGGACTCTTTCCAGGAGAAGGCGGATACAAAGCTCCGAGAAAAGAAATAGACACAATTACTGAGTCACATTGGGATGAATTTATTAGGGAAATCCCTATGAAGAAATAAGCAGGTTATGTATTGAAAAGACCCTTTTCCATTTTAGGGGGGTCTATGTTTAGATGATCGTAGGCAATGGGGGTAGCGGCCCGTCCACGTGGAGTTTTCACTATAAGACCTAGTCTCAATAAAAACGGCTCATAAACATATTCAATTGTATCCTTCTCTTCACTGACGGCAGCCGAAAGCGTATCAATTCCTACAGGGCCGCCGTTAAACTTTTCTATTATTGCCTCAAGTATGGCACGGTCCAAACCGTCCAGACCCAAGGAGTCAACCTCCAGCATCTCAAGGGCTGATCCCGCTACATCCAAATCTATTACACCATCCGCTTTAACCTCAGCATAATCTCTAACCCTTTTTAAAATCCTGTTTGCAACCCTGGGAGTCCCTCTTGCACGACCTGCAAGCTCTAACGCCCCTTCCCTTGTTAATTTCACTCCAAGAATGTTGGCCGAGCGCTCCAATATTTCGTTAATCTCTTCAGAAGAGTAATAGTCCAGCCTTAAATCGACACCGAATCTAGACCTAAGGGGTGAGGTTAATAATCCGGTACGAGTAGTGGCGCCAATAAGTGTGAAATGGTTAATACTAATCTTCATGGATTTTGCAGTTGGGCCCTCGCCTATCATAATATCTATTTTGAAATCTTCCATGGCAGAATATAGATATTCCTCGACTATGCGGTTTAAGCGGTGAATTTCATCTATGAATAAAACGTCTCTTTCGTTTAGATTTGTGAGAATTGAAGCCAGGTCGCCTATGCGTTCAACCACAGGTCCTGAAGTGGCGTAGATCCTAACCCCGAGCTCTTTGGCAACAATGTGGGCAAGTGTTGTTTTGCCTAATCCGGGTGGTCCGTAAAGAAGGACGTGGTCCAGAGCCTCTTTCCTGCGCTTAGCCGCTTCAATAAAAATACTGACCCTCTCTTTTATCTTAGTTTGACCCAAATATTCAGACAGACGCGCAGGCCTGAGGTTTATATCAAAGAGTTTATCTTCGTCCTGGTTTGTGCCCGTTACAATCCTTTTTTCCATTACATTATCCTGAGAAAGTAATTATCCCTTTCTCATAACTTTTAGACACTCCCTTAATGCTACTTCGAGATTGCTTTGGTTCGATGTAATTTCTTCAAGCTCATATATCCGCTCATCAATCTCTGCCCTTTTATAGCCCAGGTTCATTAGAGCCGATATCACATCTCCTACAATACCTGACTTGCTTGGTATTTCCGAAGAGGGTTGAAATGTAAGAACTTTATCTTTTAGCTCAGTAGTTAGCCTTGACGACATTTTCGGCCCTATACCCGCAATCTTTCTCTTCGCAAGATCTCCGGATGTAATTGCGGTTGCGAACTCCGAAGGCGATATATTTGAGAGGATATTTGTAGCTACTTTAGGACCTACGCCAGAGACTCCAATTAATATAGTAAAAACTGTTTTTTCATCCTTCGTCAGGAAGCCGAATAGCTCTATACCGCTATCTTTCATATGAGTATATATTTCCAATACAACTTCTACTCCCGACTCCGGCAGCCGGTAATACGTGGATAGAGGAACAGTGACGCCGTAACCGACCCCATTTACATCCACTACCACTTTACCTAAAGACTTTCGAGCAATATCACCTCTAAGAAGGGAGATCATCTAATGTAAAACGCCTCCTTTTTCTCCGGGGCTGAACAAACTCTTTGCCTAACCTCGTTTCGATTTGTGAAATATGTATGTGGCAAAGAGCAATCGCTACCGCATCCGACGCATCTTGTGATTCCCATGTTGTTACACCTAATAATTTTGAAAGCATATTTTGCACTTCCGCCTTATTCGCCCTTCCCCTTCCGGTAAGGGCAAGCTTCACTTTAGTAGGAGCGTATTCATGAACGGAAATCCCGGAATTAGACCCTGCAAGTAGCGCCACTCCTTTGGCTTGTCCGAGTTTTATTGCGCTCTTTGCGTTTTTAGCAAAGAAGATATCCTCAATAGACATTACATCCGGAGTGTGCTGGTCTATTACCTTTAAAAGACCGTCATATATAACTTTTAATCTCTGACTGAAAGGTAAGGCGGGATTAGGAGTAATACACCCGCTTATTAAATAAGTAACTTCACCGTTTTGGGCTTCAAGTACTCCGTATCCGCAAACCCTTGAACCGGGGTCTATGCCTATTACCCTCATATTATGCCATACTTTCTATAAGCTCTTCGGGAACATCAAAATTTGAATAAACATTCTGAACATCATCGCTGTCTTCAAGCGCCCCCATAAGGCGGAGCATATGTTCAGCTTCCTTTCCGTCGATCTTGACGTTATTTTCTGGAATCATTGTAATCATAGCTGAGTCAAAACTTATATCAGCAGCCTCAATTGCGCTTTTAACTTCTTCGAATAGCTCCGGAGGAGATATTACAACGAGCTCACTATCCTCGTGGATTACATCTTCTGCTCCAGCCTCAAGAGCAATTTCAAATATCTTGTCTCCATCAACATCAGCATTTTCAAAACCAATACGGCCCTTCATATGAAACATCCAGGCTACGCAACCGTTTTCACCCAGGTTACCCCCATGCTTTGTGAATATTTTTCTAATATCAGAAACCGTCCTGTTCTTATTATCGGTAAGTGTCTGAACCAGTACAGCGCTACCCCCAGGGCCGTAGCCTTCGTACATAAGTTCGTGAAAATCATCGCCCCCGACTTCCGCTGTACCACGTTTAATAGCACGGTCTATAGTGTCATTGGGCATATTCGCGTTCTTAGCAGTACTTATTGCCGCTCTAAGTCTCGGGTTAGCTTCGATATCCTCCCCTCCATGTTTAGCCGCAACAGTAAGCTCACGAATAAGCTTTGTAAATACTTTACCTCTCTTAGCATCAACAGCGGCTTTCCTATGTTTTATATTCGCCCATTTAGAATGTCCCGACATAGCTGTTTCACCCCTTTGAAATATATTCGATAAGAATATACAAACTAGTACATAAGAATTCTAAAACATCTGACAAAAATTTGCAAGAAATAAACCTCGCTATCTACTTTAACCTCTTTACCGTAACCGCAATTGGCTGAGGCCCTTCGATCTTGGTTGTAATAGTTGAAATCTGAACTCCTTTATTAATTTCCCCCACTGTTAGCGTCTTTGTCGAGGGATTAATAACCTGTCCCGTTAAAGAAACAAAATTAAAACTAATCTCCTCATTATCTGATAATCCGAAAACCTCGGCAGTAATTGGAGCGGGCACACCCGTATCCGTTTCAGAAACTATAATATTGTAGCCCCAGGCGGGTAAATCAGAGCTTATAAAAGTTCCGTCGGATTTTTTTAGACTAATACGAATCATACCGTCTTTGTTAACCACAGAAGAAGGCAGGTTCTCGAACCCCACAGCAGCTTGATTATTTTTGAGAACAATTATATCCCCGTTAATAAAAGAATTATTAGCCCTGTTTAAAATTCCTATTTCATACCTGCTCGGCTCAAGAATGTTTACGTCGGGGAAAGTAAAAGTTGCATGAAGAGACCCAAACTCTATAAAAAGGCCCCCTATTGGCCTTAAAGTTCCACCCCCAGAGCTATTAGCTGTATTCTGAGGTAAAGTGATTTTTAAAATTCCGTTCTTGCCTGATACTACTAAACCAAAAGTACCTGATAAAGACGAGGGAACATTTAACTTTTTCCAACCGTCAGTCAAAGTCCTGGTCTCAATATCAACTTTTTTCCCTAATAGATGGTTCCTGTCTAATGCTCTTACCGTGTTTATTCTCCCAGTGTATGCGGGATTAACAAATATCTCCCCAGATAAGGAAGTTAACACTACTTCATACAATAGGGGAGGCGATGCCATAGCAAATTCGCTTCCCTCTATATCATTTTTCGTTGGATTGATCTTGCTTGCCCCTTTTTCATTTGCAATAGAGAGAGCCGGTAATAATCCGCCAATAATAATTAGACCGCTTAAGAATGTTAATAATACTTTTCTAGTTTTCATACTATCTCCTTTACGAATTCTTTGAATAATTTTCTCAAACAAGTATAATATTCAATGTCACTTCATTCAGGCGGATTCATTATAGCATAAAGAGCCATTAATTATTCCTTGAAAAAACTTACTTGACAAAATAGTTTTTTGGGATACATAATATTATTGTCTATTAACTTTCATCACAACTCAAAAAGAACTGAAATTCATTTCCACAATTTCATAAATTGATTTTTGCAACAAAATCCTAAATATATGGGTCAAAGAATTTAACACCTAAAAGAATTTAACACCCAAGGAATTTAACACTTATGGCTAGAGTAACAAAATTACGGGAAAAACCCGCAGAAAAAGAAATTACGGACGAATCCTCATTACTCAATCTGAACGATCTCAGAAACACCAAGAGCGTCGAACTTATGAAAATGGCAAGGGAACTCGAGATTGAAGAAGCTTCCCGCATGACTAAACAGGACATCATAATTGCCATTCTTAAAACGCAAAGCGAAAAAGAAGGCATTATTTTTGCAGAAGGTGTACTTGAAATACTCTCAGAGGGATATGGATTTTTAAGATCCCCTAAATACAGCTATCTCCCAGGACCAGACGATATATACGTATCTAAATCACAGATACGTTCATTTAACCTGAGAACGGGTGATACCGTGGGTGGGCAAGTCCGCCTTCCAAGAGAGGGTGAGAAAAACCTTGCGCTTCTCAAAATACAAAAAGTAAACTTTGATCCACCCGAAGTATGCAGAGAGCGCGTGGCATTTGAGAACCTTGTTCCGCTTCATCCTGACGAAAAAATCCAATTAGAATACGATCCAGAGGAATTTTGCAGCAGGGTAATGGACTTATTTATTCCAATAGGTAAAGGCCAGAGAGCTGTAATTGTTGCGCCGCCAAGAACAGGAAAAACTATATTGCTCCAGAGAATTGCAAACGCAATTACGCAAAATAACCCTGAAATAGTGCTAATCGTTCTGCTCATTGACGAGCGCCCTGAGGAAGTAACCGATATGGACCGTTCGGTTAAAGGAGAGGTAGTGAGTTCTACCTTTGATGAGCCTGCTCAGAGACATATACAGGTTGCCGACATGGTGATTGAAAAGGCGAAGAGACTTGTGGAACATGGAAAGGACGTTGTTATT
>Ga0209997_10000101_pt1 | contig 23929 bp, 27 predicted proteins | sample CR04metaG_FD_182079 | JGI IMG/M metagenome (GOLD analysis project Ga0209997, IMG submission 182079) | Deep subsurface microbial communities from Mariana Trench to uncover new lineages of life (NeLLi) - CR04 metaG (SPAdes) (version 2) | ecosystem: Environmental > Aquatic > Marine > Ocean trench...
TCCGCCAAAGCGCAGTTTTTTCCATTTCCGGAACGACTCCTCATCCAGAAGCTCCTGCATGCGAAGCAGGTTTTTGATATGCAGGTTCCGCTCGAACAGCCGGGACTGCTGGTCCAGATGCTCGTTTAAGCCGTTATAATCCATGGTGTCAGGTTTCAGCCTCAAGTCAGGCATGCCTTGATCTCCCTATCGGTTTGATAACTTATTGAAAAATAAAGCAATACTCGTGCCATAACGGGTGTCCTGGCAGGTGGGGTCGTGCAACCCTAATAAAAATTGTGGGTTATGAACTCCCGGGAGACGCGGGAGCAGGTGGATCGTGAAGGATCGGCCTGAAATAGATTCCCATGGGGAAATTTTGACAGGCCCGGAGGGCGGGTGGCTTGTTTTTCCCAGATGGGAAATATAATTTTGACCGGGCGGCGTGAGACGTATACATTAAAAACTATTAAAACTTATTTGCAGAATTGGATCATGGTCCCCAACCGCATTGTCCGCTATTTCATGTTTCTGGGTTACGCCCTCGGCCACGGGGGATGGACCTCGTTCCCGACATTCCAGAACGGCGTCACCCAGTTTTATTTCGAATACCTCGAGCAACACTATTATCTGAACAAGCCCGGCTACTACCCCCAACGCTACGGAGTGAATTGACCCCTGTTTTCTGATTTTGAATCCTCCCGTTTCTGTGAGAAAATTTTCGGGACGTGAAGGAGGCTTCCGTGACGCAACGGGTGCTGATCACATTAGGGGTTCTGCTGCTGGTGACCGGCCTGCTGTGGCCCATCCTGGGCAAGCTCGGCCTCGGCAAACTGCCGGGCGATATCGTCATCCGCCGCGACCCTTTCAATTTATATTTTCCCATCACCACCTGTATCCTGATCAGCGCCGTTCTGACCGGTTTGTTCTGGCTGATCGGAAAATTCAAATGAGCTTCGCCGAAACTGTTGGAGGCTCGCTCCATTAATTATCCTATAAGGAAACGCAATGATGACCACACCAAACCGTTCGTTTATTCATCTCCGGTGGCGGCGCGTTGGGGCGCTGTTGTTGCTGGGGGCATGGACGCTGGCGGGATGCTTCCAGGTGGGTCCGCCCGCTCATTCTTTCGGCCACAAGCACAAGCAGGTCGGCGTGCAGGAGGGCAGGCACCTCCGTTACCAGGACCCGGACCGCTACACCTGGCAGTTTCCGGATCGGGTGGTCAAGGCGCTTAAGTTGGAACCGGGCATGAAGGTGGCGGACCTCGGCGCGGGGACCGGTTACTTCACGTTCCGCCTGGCGGAAGCGGTGGGGGACGCCGGCAAGGTCTACGCCGTGGACATCGATGAGGAAATGAACGCCAGCGTGGATAAGCAGGCCGTGAAAAAACAGGCAGAGAACGTGCAGACCATCCTGGCGGTGGAACACGACCCGCTGATTCTTGAACAGGTGGACCTGATCTTCTCGGTCAACGCCTACCACCACCTGAAAGACCGCACCGCCTATTTTAAAAATGCCGCGCGCTATCTCAAACCCGGCGGGCGGGTGGCGATCATCGATTTCCGGGAAGGGGCATTCAAGCACTTCACCAAACGGGAGGTGGTGCTGGCAGAGTTTCAAGCCGCCGGGTACATCCTGGACAAGCAACACGGCTTCCTGCCCCGGCAGAATTTTCTGATTTTCTCGCGGGTGGCGAAATGAAGCGATTCGGTTGCGCGGTGTTATTGCTGATTCTGCTATGGATTCCTCCTAAACTGGGATATAGCGCAGGGCAATGGGAAGGCATGGACATGGTACGCTTCTGCACCGGCGACGCCATGGTGTTCGACGAATCGGTCTGCCGCGCCTATCTTCAGGGTGTCGGGGATGCGCATGAATACGACAAGTTGAAAGGCAGGCATCCGAAAGCCTTCTGTGTTCCCAAAGATAAAGCCGAACGCGCTAAAAGAGAAAAGATGGTGACCCTGTGGCTCGACGATTTCAAGGAACGCCTGGAAGAAAAACCCATCGAGCTGACCATCGACTTCCTCAAAGCCGTTTTTCCTTGCAAAAAGTAACAAGGAAGCAGAAGAATAATTTAATTCTATAAGCGATTTTAACCAAAATCTGGTGATAACTTTGGGAGAAATTTATGCCTTTGGAGCTGGGTATCTGGAGAATTGATGGCGATCTCCAACCGGTAAAATACGGCCCGTTGGATTTTGAGAAAAGGCTTGAAGATATTCTTGACGAAGATATAAACATTGCCAATCCTAATTGGATGCTCATAGGGCGGCAGGTTAAAACCACATTTGACAAAATTATTGATCTTTTGGCAATTGATGGTTCTGGTAATTTGGTTGTTATTGAGTTAAAGCGGGATAAGACCTATCGGGATATTGTGGCTCAGGTATTGGATTATGGTTCTTTTGTTATGGAATTGAAGGATGATGATATTGCTAATATATTCCAAAATTACCAATCTAAATATCATCCTGAGTGGACTGTAAATTCATTAGACGAGGCTTTTTGCCGCAAGTTTTCTGTAAAGCAAATGCCGGATGAATTGAATGAAAATCATCAGCTTGTTATTGTCGCTTCAAATTTGGACATGAGTACCGAGAGGATTGTAAATTATCTATCGCAAGTTCATAATGTTGATATTAATGCAGTGTTTTTTCGGGTCTTTAAAGATCAGGAGAGGGAATATCTGGCGCGAGCTTGGTTGCTGGAGCCTTCCTTGCAAGAAGGGGTTAAATCCAAGGCAGGGGCTGAAAAAGGAGAATGGAACGGAGAATATTATGTTTCTTATGGTCCAGAAAGTAGAAGTTGGAAGGAAGCAGTAAAATATGGATTTATAAGTGGTGGGGGAGGAACCTGGTATTCAAGTACTCTTGATCTTTTGGAACCAGAGGCGCGCATCTGGGTTAATATCCCCGGAAATGGATATGTAGGTGTCGGTATTGTTAAAGAAAAAGCAGTAAACTTGGAGGATTTTCTGGTCCTTAACGATCAAGGAAAAAGAATTCCTATTGTAAGTCTCCCAATAGAAACGGCTAATTTAACTCAAGCAAAAGATGATCCTGAAAAAGTTGAGCGTGTGGTTCGTGTGGAATGGATCAAAACCCTCCCTTTAGATAAGGCTGTAAAAGAAAAGGGATTTTTTGGGAACCAAAATACAGTCGCAAGACCTAAAGTTCAAAAATGGAACCATACTGTTGAGCGCTTGAAAAAAAGATTTGGGATGGAGTGAAAAAATTTTCTCTATTTAAATTGGACAGCGGATTTCCAGGTGGTTGCCGTCGGGATCGGTGAAGTGGACGGACTCGCCCTTGCCCAGCACCAGCGGTCCTTTGAAATCGACCTTCCTTTTTTTCAATGCTTCGACAATGGCAGGAAACCGTTCGCGGGTGGTGCCGAACGCGAGATGGGCATAGCCCTGCCCGCTCATCGTCTCGAGGGCGCCTTGCATATCCAGATCTTTCGTCTCGAACAGGTGGACTTTCGCGGCTTCCGGTGGCTCGCTGGCGGAACTCAGCATGAGGTGCCTGATGTTTTCCGCGTAGCGTTCGGTGACTTCGAACCCCAGCACCCCGGTATAGAACGCCTCGGCGCGGTCGAGGTCGCGCACGTTGAGGCCAATGTGATGCACACCGTCGAGTTTCATGGTGGCATCATCCTCCAAAGCCCCTGCTCGGTCAACCCGGGCAAGGCCCAGCCAGCGTGACGCTGAACCCAGCTTGACCCAATAGGAGCGATTGTCATTCTGAGCCCTTCGGCAGGCTCAAGATAAACTCCTTGAAGAATCCAGGTTTTAAAGTTACCCGCGGCGGTTCGCCGCCCAGCGTCACGCCGGCTTGACAGGCGGGTGCTGGGGTATTATATTATAGTTAGAGAACCCTAGAATTATCGAATTAACCCCTGAATCGGTGAGAAGATCGTGGAATCCAAGCGTTTGGCTAAAGTTTTCAAGGCGTTATCGAATGAGCGCCGACTCGAACTGTTCCGCCTGATTTATGATCAATGTAAGTTGGAGGAGAGCCGGGCGACTCAGGATGGGAAGGGGTGTTGCGAAGGCATCGAAAAGGCCTTCACCATGGCATGCGGTTGCCTGAATCTTTCGAGGTCCACCATCTCCCATCATTTCAAGGAATTGCAAAACGCCGGACTGATCACCTGCACGCGCCAGGGCCAAACCTACATGTGCCAGGTGAATGAGGATTATGTCGACGCTGTTCGGAGTTTTTTAAGCTGAAAAAAATTTAACGGAGTAATTCGATAGTTATCGAATTATAAGAATAAAGGAGGACGTCATGAAACGCTTTGTTGCCACCATCTCTCTGCTGGCGGCCCTGTCGGTCTTCGGTTCTCCTGCCTGGTCAAATCCCGATTTCTTGCAGGCCGAACCGGCCATGACCACGCAGTTCGGCTGGAACCTCGAACCGAACGGCATGCTGACCATCGGATACGATCTCAACCACAACGGCCGGCCGGATTTCTTCACGGTTCGGGTCGTGCTGTACAAATATATTACCGGGGAACCGATCGAAACGGTTGCCCGCTACCATCCGGGTCATCCGGTGTTCCGCGTCGATTACGGCGTTAAGGGGTTCTATTACATCGCCGCCCGGTATCCACTGTTCTATGCGGTGGACGTCAACGAGGATGGTCACTGGGACGTCATGTACCAGGACGTGCTGGAGGACGGCGTGAACGGTAACGAAGAGTTTTATGACAGCCCGTCCGGATGGCTCGGCGCTTTGCCGGTCGGTTGAATCCGGACGAATCATCAACCTTCAATTGAAGGAGAACGTCATGCTTGATTGTTGCGGCTCCAACTGGAGCGAATTCATGAAGGACAAGCTGGAATTCAAAATCGAGGAGACGGAGAAGGGCATCCGCATTGAGGTGGTGCCGAAAGATCCGGCAAAAAAGCAGGCCTTTCAGGACCTGATAAAAGCCTGCAGAGAATTCTGCGGTTTTGAAGATTTCAAATGCTGTTGATCGTGACCGGTGACCGCCGGGGTAAATCCCTGCGGTCATTGGACATGGCGAGTCAGGCCGATTGGGCCTGGTTGCTTTTTTTGGAGAGGATGGGCCGAGGTTTGGTTTTCTTCCTGCCTTTGGCATAACCGCCCGGGAACAGGATTTGCCGGTCGGCTCTTGCTTTTAGGGCTTTTTCGGAAATGATCTTTTTCAAGGCCCCCGAACTATCATAAACCCGAACTTCATGCATGGTTTCTCTTCCCCCTTCCGGTGCCTTGCGCCACCTGCCGTTGATTAAAGACTCCGGCAGGGCGTGCGCCCTGCCGGAAAACGCTTGAACGGTCGTTTATCGAGGTACGACCTTCGTGGCCTGCGGACCCTTTTGGCCCATGGTTTCCTCAAACTCAACGGTCTGGCCTTCGTTCAGGGTTTTAAATCCATCACCTTGAATTTCCGAGAAATGAACGAACAGGTCCTGCCCATTTTCGGATTCAATAAAACCATAACCTTTGCTTTCGTTAAACCACTTTACTTTACCTACTGACATAACAATACTCCATTGGTGGCAATTGGCAAGGCCTATTCCGGATATTCCCGGGAGTGCCTTACCGGTTTTAACAGGGGTTGGGTCTTTGGAAGGGTTTCTGCAGGCCAGATGGGGCAAAAAAAAACCAACCTAAGGTTGGCTGGTCCGTCAAAAAAAATCGCTTGTAATCTTGTCCCTAGACAGGGGTCACAATGATCCGCTACTCAATGACTTCTAACAACCCTACATTGCTGTCCACCTTAGCACATAAATGGGGAATGTCGACATAAATAAAAAATAAAAATCAGGGCCAGACCCGGCCGAAAAAGCGGAAATAACCCTTTTTACGGCTATAATCCAGGTATTTAAAAAAAATCAGGCAGTATTGAGGAACTTTTTATCGACGATCTGATCGACCGAAAACTTGCCGCCGCCGTATAAAATCAGGGGTATCGCTATCGCCAGAGCCAGCAGATGAAATTCAAATCCTTCGCCAGCTTGATGGCCGGCCCAGTTCATGAAAATCCCGTTGTTCCCATGGACCAGGGCGATGGCGCCCAGCATGATGCAGGCCACGCCCGCGGCGCTCAACCGGGTCAGAAAACCGGTGATCAATCCTAATGCCCCGAACGACTCGCCGATAATCACCAGAAAAGCGATCAGGGCCGGGATCCCCATTTTATCCGTAAAAAATCCCATGGTGGCGTCGAACCCGTGGCCGCCAAACCAGCCCAGTAGTTTTTGCCCGCCGTGGAAAAAAAACACCAGTCCCAGCATGACGCGAAGAATGAGGTGCGTGGTCGAATCATCCGTATGAAAAAACGATTTCAGGAATTTCATAAAGCCTCCTTATTAGGGAAACGAACCCTGACTTTTATTACAAGGGATAATATCATTTCGTCACCTACTCCGTTGGATAATTTTGAACAAACCGGTGGAGCGGGATGCGCACGGCTTCCGGCCATGAACTGATTTTCCGGGAAACCGGGCCCCACACCCCATTGACGCGATACCGGAATCATCCAGTGAAAAAACTTTTCATTATAATAGGGGCGCTGTTTTTGGTGCTGGCGGGTTGCGAACAGGACACGGAGTTTCCGTTGATTCTTCTCCCCACGGCTGAGCCGTCCTCAAAAATGTGCAATGACCGGGGCATCGACCACTACCGTCAGAAAGATTATCAGTCGGTGCTGATCGATTTCGTGCAGGCGCGGACAGCAGACCACACGGCGGGGGAGATCCATTTCAACCTGGCGCTCACCCGCCTGAAGCTGGGCGAGGAGGACAAGGCACGGGAATCGTTCCGGCTGGCCGTCAAACATGCCTACGGCAACCCCCAAAATCCTGCAATCGCCGCTCTTGAACCGGTATCTGAATCTCAAAAAACAATAAGAATCCCTAGCAGATGCCTGCTCCCGACGGGCTGGAAAAATAATAGAACCATCCCGGGAGTTATCCTTTATCCTGAAAGGGTAGAAGTCATGAAGGACAGGGAGCCGTTATATGGATAAAGGAATGAAAATTTTAATCAAACTATCCGGGATTGGCCTGATTCTGCTGGCGGTCCAAGAGGCGCTGGCCCACGGCATGTCGGAGGCCGACCAACAAGCCATGCTGGACGGCGGTTATCTGCAATACATGTGGCTGGGCGCGACCCATATGTTGACGGGGTACGATCACCTGTTGTTCGTGTTCGGCATCGTGTTTTTCCTGACGACTTTTATGGATGTGGTCAAATACATCACCGCGTTTACCGTGGGCCACAGCATCACCCTGATCTCCGCCACCCTCATGGGTGTCACCGCCAATTATTTTTTGATCGACGCGGTGATCGCGCTCAGCGTTTGCTATATCGGGTTTGAAAATACCGGGGGCTTCCGGAAGTATTTCCAAAAATCCCCCAACCTTCTGCTGGCGGTTTTTCTGTTCGGATTCATTCACGGTTTCGGACTGTCCACGCGCCTGCAACAACTCCCGCTGGGGGACGACGGCTTGATCTGGCGGATTCTTTCTTTCAACCTGGGGATCGAGCTGGGACAGGTGGGCGCCTTGTGCCTCATGGTGGCCCTGCTGTTCAAGTGGCGTCGGACCCAGACATTTCTGCAGATCAGCAAGGTGTCCAACAACGGGTTGATCGTGGCGGGCGCTCTGTTGTTCCTGATGCAAATGCACGGTTATCTGCACACGGTGAATCCTGACGAGTTCGGATTCCCGGCGGACAACCACGCCCACGCTCACGAAGTTTTGGCTGTTCCAAGCGTTTCCCCCGGCAGTGAATACGGCCTGTTGCCCAACAACGGACCCGCGGAATTGTTTAACCGGTCCGACTGAATTCCGGCCCGTTTCGATTTTTTATTTATGGTCAGGGGAGATTCATAAAGGAGCGCTTATGTGTTTATTTACCGAAGAGATCGACGAGGTTTCCGACACCCGGATTTTCGCGCGGATGGCGGGCGATACACAAATCTTGGTTTATGAAATGACCTTTTCCAGCAAGGAGGACCTGGCGATGGTCCTGCCCATTCCAGTGGCGCCGGGAGTAGGCGAAGACGCCGTCGATTTTATTTCCATGGGCGATTTTCCATTTTTTTTTAGCTGGCTGGATGAATTGTTTCCGGTAGTAATCGGCGGGATGGAGGAAGACGACCTTGAGTTCCTGGATGCCCCGGTCACCGCGTCCCTTCTGGAAGTGCATCAGGTGGGTTGTTTCGAGGCTTCCTTTGTTCCGCAAAGAAAAGACTTCGAGCGGCTGGACCCGCGCTTCCGCCTGCCGGAGAAGGTGTGGAACAGTTTTACCCATTATGAGGATTACGGTTTCGTGGTGTTCAAGCTCAAGCGCGGGCAAAACCAGGAAGTGCATCCCATGGCGTTTTCGTTTCCGACGCGCCAGCCGGAAAAGCTGTTTTACCCGACGGTCCATGTTCATGACGGAGAATTCCATGAGCAGGCGGAGTTCGACCATACCCTGTATGCCCAGGTGCCGGTCGAAATTCGCGGATGGGAGCCGTCGGAATGGTGTCTGGGGAAAGAGCTGTTTGAAATGCCCTCGGACCCAGATGTGCGTAAATTTATGGGTCTTGAACAGAAAGAAAGGTGGAGTCCTGTGGCCGAGTTAAACGTCGTCGAGCTCGATCGATCCTGTTACCGGGAAATCATCCGGGGGATGCGTAAAAACGAGGACATCCGGGTTTCATTGAATGCGCCGGTTTAATCCCGCTGGAGAGGAAGATCAGATAATAGTAGGATGCGGACATGAATCCCGAAGAACGGCAGGACCTGAAGCGGAAGATTGAGGAGGAAATCGCGGCGCAGAAGACACTGATCGCCAGCCTGTCGGAAACCTCGAAACCCGTCGCGCCGGAAACGCCATCAACAAACTATCCCGCATGGAGGCGCTGAGCGACCGCCCCGTCCACGAGGCGTCACTGAACGCCGCCAACACCAAACTGTCGCGGTTGGAAACGGCATTGGGCAAAGCGGACCGACCAGATTTCGGCCTCTGCGCCAATGGCAACAATCCATTCCCGCCCAGCCGCATCCTGCTGATGCCCGAGGCCACCCTCTGCATCCTCTGCGCGGAGAAGAGTTAACCGGCATACCACCCCATTCTTTTGCTTGATCTGGCTGGACTTTTTCTCTACCTTACCCACTCGACAAAAAATTTAGGCAGGGATTCCTTCCCGGCTGGATTGAGGAGAATTGAATGAAAGCGGAAGAATGTACGTTGTTCAGCGGCGGGGCCCAGGGAGCCGAGGCGGAATTCGGCGCGCAGGCCGAGAAAGCCGGCATGGAAGAAATTAATTTTACGTTCGAGGGGCACCAGGTCGTTCGACAGCGCGGCCTGCGTCACCTCACCCAGGAGGAATTATTGCATGGCGACGTCAGCCTGTCCTACGTTTCCAAACTGATGCACCGGTCCTACACCCAGGGGCCGCTCCTGAAAAAAGTTCTGCAGAGCATCTGGCACCAGATCAACAACGCCGAGGAAGTGTTTGTGGTGGGTAAGATTCTGGAGGACGGCACCGTGAAGGGCGGCACCGGCTGGGGCGCGGAGTTCGCCAAGCTCTGCAACAAACCCCTTCATGTATTCGATCAGGATCAGAAGCAGTGGCACTGGTGGAACGGAGATAAATGGGAGAAGGGCAATCCTCGCATCCAGAAAAAAAAGATCGCCGGCACCGGCACCCGTTTCCTCAACGACGCCGGCAAACAGGCCATCGCCGATTTGTTCAAAAATTCCTTTTAAAAAAATTTCTTATGCGGGCGGAAAGCGGAAGAAGACCGCCCGGAGAAAATCCCGGCCCGGTAACGGCGGATTCTCAATCGTCTTTGTCGTGGTCGTCTTCGTGCTCTCCTTTTTCATGGGGCTCAAGAATCGTGCCCGACTGGTTGTTGTCCCCCTTCGACAGTGCCTGTCCTGAGCTTGTCGAAGAACTCAGGGTGACGCATAGGAAGAATCACCCCAACCCCTCTTTACAAGAGGGGCTAAGTCATTCCCGGCGATTCGCCGGGCGTCACGCGGGTCAGGCGGAGCAGCTGAGCCGCATTTCGACGTGCGATTCCGGGGTTTCGGCGGCGTACAGTTCGGGGTCGATGCCGTAGCGGCTAAAAATTTCGGGGCGGTCGTTGTAGGGGTCCTGCAAGAGAATACGCAGCCGTTCCACTTCGGAAAAGTCGGCTTGCTTCATCGCTTTGTCGATGGCGCGTTCCAGCAGGTAATTGCGCAGGATGAAGCGGGGATTAACTTGGTTCATGGTTGCTTTTCTTTCATTGAGGTCAGGGTCTTCCCGCTCGATCAACTTGCGATACATGTCCAGCCAGGAATCGAGGTCTTTGGGATTGTTGAAACCCTGGCGCAGGCTCGCCGGCACTTCACCGGGAAAGGCGGAAAGGTTTCGAAAGAACAGAGTGTAGTCCACTTGGTTTTCATATAGGATATGGAACAATTTTCCCACCAGGGTGGTAAACTCCGAGTCCAAAATCTCGAGGCCCAGTTTTTGGCCCATGAGTTCATTGTAAAATCGATTGAACGCCGGCTGGTATTGTTCCAATTCTTCGGTGATGATCTCTGGGGTGATCAAATGAGTTAGCGTTTCACCCAGCTTGGCCAGGTTCCAGTGGCCGATCTCCGCCTGCCGCCCGAACGCGTAGCGGCCGTGGCCGTCGGTCTGGTTGGGGGTGAAGTCGGGATTGAACCGGTCCATGAACCCGAAGGGACCGTAATCGAACGTGATGCCGGTGAGCGTCATGTTGTCGGTATTCATCACGCCGTGGATGAACCCCGCCGACTGCCAATGCGCGATCAGCCGCGCGGTTTTCTGCATCACGGTTCGGAACAGCAGTTGATATTTGTTGGCCTCGCCGGCAAGCTCGGGGTAATGCCGCTGGAGGATGAAATCGGCCAGCCGGGTGACGGCTTCCGGGCGGTTGGTGTAATGAAAATTTTCGAAACTGCCGAAGCGGACATGCGAGTCACTCAACCGCACCAGCAGGGCGCCGGGTTGCGGCGTCTCCCGGTACACCAGCTCACCGATGCCGATGATGGCCAGCGAGCGCGTCGTGGGGATGCCCAGTCCGTGCACCGCCTCGCCGCCCAAATATTCCCGGATGGAAGCGCGCAGGGAGGCGCGGCCGTCGAACCCGCGGGCGAACCGCGTGGGCCCGCAGCCTTTCAGGTAGACATCCCAGGTGTGACCCGATCCGTTGGCGACTTCTCCCAGCAGGAGGCCGCGTCCGTCACCCAGTCGCGGGTTGTACAGGCCGAACTGATGCCCGGAGTAATCCATCGCCAGCGGTTGCGCGCCCGGCAAGGGGCGGTTGCCGGAAAAATATTCGACGAATTCCGGCCGTTCGAATTCTGCCGGGTCCAAACCGATCAGCGCCGCCGCTTCGGGGTTGCCGTCGATGAGATAGGGAGCGGCTACGGGATCGGGCGATTTCGCCTGAAAAAAATCCGGCCCCAATTCATAAAAAGAATGGGCCCAATCGAATTGTTCCAATGTGGCCATGAAAAGCGATCCCGTCCTGTGTTTTAACGATAAGGTTCAGTGAAATAAGATGGCAGGGGCCCGCCAAAGGATTCAAATTCGGGGCTCCTTGAAGGGGGAAATGGATGCTTGGTCCGGGCAGTAAGGAAGGCTCTTTATCCCAGCAAACATTGAAAAGTTATAGGTCCGATAGGGTCCAGCGTCACGCTGGTTATGCGGTGCGCTTCAAGGTGTTTTTGTCGATGTGGTGAAAGAGGTCTTTCCGGCCCTTGATTTGGAGTTGGGTGTCTTCCTCGTAGCTGAAGCTTTGATCGTCTTGGAGGGTGACATTCAATTCGTATCGGACGGTTTTTAATTCCTGATTTTTACACTTTATATTATTAGCCAGTTGGGTCTACCCTGTTTTGACGGGGAACACTTTCTTCATTTTTTCCTCGCCGAAACCACCCGGGGATAATGATTAAAGTCGGAGACCATGACCGGGTCCGTAAAAGCCCTCGTTTCCCTAATCAGAGAACACACGGGACCGTGAACGCCGAAACCGGTCTCCACAATCACGTACCCTCCCTTTTTTAAGAGACGGACCGCATCAGGAATAATGGCATGGTAAAAATTTAATCCATCCGATCCACCGTCGAAGGTTCTTCTGGGTTCATGGTCCTTGATCTCAGGCATCAAACCTTCAATACGATCCACCCGGATATAGGGAGGATTGGATAGAATAAAATCGAAAGGGCCCAGATCCTCTCGATGAGTGGCATCAAACAAATCCCTTTTAAGAAAGCGAATTTTCCGGGCCACGCCGTGTTTCTTTGCATTCTCCTGGGCGACCGCCAGAGAATCGTTCGAAATGTCCACGGCAATCACTTGGCTTTGGGGAACTTCCAGGGCCGCCACGATGGCAATCACCCCCGATCCGGTACACATATCCAGGATTCGGAAAGAGGTTTGCCCGGGGAAGTTCTTTTTGAGTTCTAAAAAATGTGAGATCAGGACTTCCGTTTCCGGGCGGGGGATTAAAACATCGGGCGTAACTTTGAAATCCAGCGACCAGAATTTGCGATGCCCTAGAATGTAATGAAGCGGTTCCCGAGCCGCCCTCCGCTCCACCCAGTTCCGGAACCGATGCCCATGATTCGGGTCCACTTCCCGTTCCAAGGGCGGAGGCGCTTTTTCGCTGCTCGAGGCAACCACCTCTTCAAGCAGGGCCTGGGCGTCCGTACCGGGCTGCTCCACCCCGGCCTGGGTCAAATGTTCAATTGACCATTGCAACAGGGTTCGATAAGTCCGTTCCATTGGTTCTCCCGGTCATCGACGGGTTCATGCGCAAAACCATGATACGCCCCCGATGAACTCTCAATAGTGTGCTGAGCAAGAGAGCGAATTTAATCATGCACAAACCTATTTTTTGACTTTCCAAATCGAATCGACAAAATACCTTTTGGAATCAAAAAGGTGTTCTACGATCTCAAATCCGTTGTTTCGAGCCAACTGCTCGATCTCCGCCTGGGTATACTTGTACGAATGTTCCGTCTGCATTCCTTCCCACAATTTAAAATGGAACTCCCGATTCAGGGCATCGATTCGGACCGTCTGCTCCCTGGTGCTGTAAATATAACTTTCCACAGCCCGGGATTTCCCATTGTAATGGCCCTGCTGAATATAATTTTCCTTGTTGAAATTCGCTCCGAGTTTTTGATTGATCCGATCCAATAGATGCAGATTGAATTTTTGGAAAACCCCTTTCGGGTCGTTGTAGGCCGTGTAGAGCAATTTGGGGTTTTTCATGAGATCAAATCCTATCATCACATAATCCCCGGCGTTAAGGGAATGCCAGAGCCCACTCAAAAAACGCTCCGCCTCAGGGTAATCCCAATTGCCCAGGGTCGAACCTAGAAAAAGAACCAGGTTTCTTTTCGATCGATCTCCGGCAAGAACGTCAAGCCCCTGAAAATAATCGGCGACCAATCCATTGACCGTAAGGGAGGTGCCGCCGAACTTCGACTCCAGAGTAGCCACCAGATGTTTGATTGCACCTTCAGAAATGTCGATGGGGGCATAATGGATTTTCATTCCGTTTTGCAAAAATTGTTCAAGCAGGATAAGGGTTTTGCGTCCGTCTCCAGCGCCCAGTTCAATCAGCTGAAAGGATTCCCGGGAAAGAATATCCACGATGGTCTGCTTATGAGCATGCAATATTTCAAACTCGCAAACGGAGGGGTGGTAATTTTCCAGTTCCATGATTTCCTTGAAGATTTCGCTTCCCCGATCATCGAAAATCAGCCATGAAGGCAAACGTTTCTGCTCTTTGGACAATCCTTCCAAAACGGTTTGAGCAAATTGAAAATCATCCGAGGGGGAGTCAGTTTCCGATCTAAAATTTTTAAAATCGAACGCCATCTTTTTCCTGATTTATGAAATTAAACGCCCCACAATTTGACCTGCCCGGAAATATTTGATAAATTAGCTTCCTAAAATCATTGAGACATCATTTTTAATAGCCTAAAGCGGGCGCATAAACAAGTTAGACCCATTATTGGGCAAGAGGTGTTTTTTAGCTTCAAAGGGTTTTCCCAAAATCTGGGGGTTCATCCCAACAGCTATCAGCAAAAACCCCTCGAAACCCATTCGTCTGGATATAAAATTGAATAAACTATTCTACAATACCGATTACCAAATAAGCGAAGAAGAATTCATCCGGTTGATCCAACTGGACAATCTGGATCGGCAAATAACCGAAACTCCTTCGCTGGTGGAAAATTTTGAGAAACAACTGGACCTCGCTCTTTCGGAGGCCTACGAGAATCCCCCGGGGTCTGAAAAATCTCACCTTTTCCTTCAACGCATTCTTTATCGCATTAATCGGTTAAAACTTTTTTGGTATGACGACCTTGAAAATTATGTCAACGAGAATTCCCCATTTCTTTTCTCGCTCCGAAACCGGATTGAAACCGCTTGGCAGGACTGGGAAACAAAATATTTGGATATTGAACCTCTAAAAAAGTTGGAAGTCAATTCGGCGCTTCGAGGCCGGGTGAAGGAAGACCTTGATCCGGAACCGTCCAGGGAAGCCTTTTTTTTTCGAAAGGAAATAACGGAAACGGGGTACCGAAGGCTTTTGGCCATTACCTCTCTGGACGGACTGGTGGAAGCGAGCCAACTTTCCCGGGTTCTGGGCGGGGCCAGCAACGAGGTTCAATCGATGCTCACCAGGATTCTGTTGGAAGAGTATGGGAGCGGAAAGCTGGCCCGGAAACATTCATCGTTTTTTGCCGTCATGCTGGAAGAGTTCGGAATGGAGACCCAACCCGAAGCATATTTTGACCTCGTCCCTTGGGAGGTTCTGGCGAACATCAATCACAGTTTTCTGCTCTGCGAGCGAAAGCGAAATTTTCTGCGGTATGTCGGCAGTCTGCTTTATACCGAAGTTTCCGTGCCCGCGGCTTTCAAAAATTACAGAGATGCGAGCCGGCGTCTGGGCCTGAGCCAGAAGGGGACCGGTTATTGGGATTTGCATATTAAGGAAGACCAGCGACACGGGCGATGGATGCTGAGGGATGTGGCACTCCCGTTGGTCGAGCGGTATGAGGAATCCGCCTGGGAAATCGTTTGGGGTTATGACCGGCAGCGGTTTCTCAGCACCCGGGCTGGCAAAGCCATTGTCCAATCGGTCCGTCGGGCTGAAATTGTTTAACCCGCCGGGCCTTTAAATAAAGCAGCCTGACCTGTTCTCCGGCCGCCCGGTTTAAACGCCGCCTTCCTGCCTTCCTTTCATCGAGGATTAATCCATGATTGCTTTCGACCAGGTGAGCAAATCCTACGATGGCGTTTCTCGCGTCATCGACAAAATTTCTTTCGAAGTCTTGAAAGGGGAAATCCTTGTGTTGCTGGGTTCCTCGGGATGCGGGAAATCAACCACCCTCAAAATGATCAATCGTTTGATTGAGCCGACGAGCGGCACCATCTATGTGAACGGAAAAGATATCCGGAAACAAAACCCCGTGAAGCTGAGACGTTCCATTGGATATGTTTTCCAGGGGATCGGCCTGTTTCCCCACATGTCCGTCCAGGAGAATGTGTCCATCGTGCCACGCATGTTGGGTTGGCCGGGCCACCAAATCAATAAAAGGTGTCGGGAGCTTCTTGATCTGGTTCGCCTGCCGCCCGAAAATTATGCGCAACGATTTCCCGATGAACTGTCCGGGGGGCAGCAACAGCGGGTAGCCGTCGCCCGGGCGTTGGCCTCCGATCCGGATTTCCTGCTGATGGACGAACCTTTTGGGGCGTTGGACGCGATTACCCGGGATGCCCTGCAGCAGGAATTCTTAGACTTGAAACATCGCCTCGCAAAAACGGTTGTGTTTGTCACCCACGATATTGTTGAAGCCCTCACCCTGGGAGACCGTATCGCTATTCTCCACGAAGGCCGGCTGGAGCAGGTTGCAACCGGAAAGGAAATTCTGCAACACCCTGCCACTCCGTTTATCCGGGATTTATTCGCGAAAACCGTCAACCGGTTGAAGGCGTTTAAAGACACTTTCTGATGCAGGAGAACCTCTGGATACCATACCTGCTCGAGCGGATGCCGGAATTGTGGCAACGCCTCGGGGAGCACCTGTTTCTTACCGGAGTGTCTACGGTAACGGCGGTGTTGGTGGGCCTTCCCTTGGGAATCCTGGCGTTTTACCGGCCGGGATTGCGCGGCCCGCTGTTGGGAGTTGTCGGTATTTTGCAAACCATTCCCAGCCTGGCGATGCTGGTTATTCTTTTAGCCCTGTTTCAGAGAATCGGTGTGCTGCCTGCCATCGTTGCGCTCATTCTTTATGCCCTGCTCCCCATTGTGCGAAATACCCTGGCAGGACTACAGGGGGTGACTCCTGAGACCATGGAAGCCGCCCGTGGAATCGGGATGACCGAATGGCAGCAGATGCGGCTGGTTCGAATCCCTCTGGCGCTTCCTGTAATCATGGCAGGCATTCGCACCGCGGCGGTGGTGGCGGTGGGGATTGCCACCCTGGCGGCTTTTATCGGTGCCGGGGGGTTGGGGGAGTTCATTAACCGGGGACTGGCGCTTTCCAATACGCGTCTGATTTGTCTGGGAGCGATCCCTGCCGCACTGCTCGCCCTGCTGGTGGATTTTGCGCTGGGTACCGTCGAACGAGCGTTTGATCCCAAACGCAATCGAACCCTGTCCCGCCGGACTCGGTTTGCCCTGAAACTTTCCGCCGTGGTGATACCGCTGGGCCTCTTGGTTCCGGTTGTGGTCAGTTTTTCCCCCTCGGCGCACCCCACTTCCGGATCCGCAATCCTGGAGGGGCGACCACCGCAGGGAGTCGTCCGCATTGCATCCAAAAATTTCACCGAACAGCATATCCTTGCGGAGATGATGGCCCAAATGATCGAATCGCGCACCCCCCTTTCCGTGGAACGCAAATTCAATCTGGGCGGAACCATTATTTGCCACCAAGCCCTGGCACGGGGGCAAATTGACTTGTACGCCGAATACACCGGAACGGGGCTGATGGCTATCTTGCACCTTCCCTTGATGACGGATCCGGCGAAAGTCTATCAACGCGTGGCCGGGGAATATCGGAACCGATTCAACTTGGTCTGGATGGAACCCTTCGGATTCAATAACACCTATACCCTGACTGTTCGAAAGCCGGACGCATTGCGCAATCAATGGAAAACCATTTCCGATTTGGCTCCCATGTCTTCCGGAATGTTGGCTGGGTTTTCCGGAGAGTTTCAGGAACGGCCCGACGGATATCCCGGATTCCAACGGGTCTATGGATTCAAGTTTGGCCGGGTTCACGATCTCGATCCCAGCTTGACGTACCGGGCCATTGCACAGGGAGCGGTGGACGTGATCGACGGTTATTCGACGGACGGAAGGATCCCCGCATACAACCTGGTATCGCTGATAGACAATAAGAAATTTTTTCCACCCTACCATGCCGCGCCGGTGGTTCGGCAGGAGGCCCTCGACCTTCATCCCGGTCTGAGGGACGCCTTGGCCCCTTTAGGATCCCTCATTGACAACGGCACCATGATGGGACTGAACTACGAGGTGGATGAAAAAAAACGCGCGGTATCGGAAGTGGTCCGGGAGTTTTTGCGTTCCAAAAAGATTATTTAGGCAACGCGTTGTAAAATCAGGCTCCACCCACCGAAAAGAATCCCTGCTAACGAGATTTTTTAACCTTTAGAAAAACTGGGAAGTATCATTGACCTTCTCCAAAAATCCTAACATAATCTCTGGACCCGTTTTCGAGGGACAGGTCACAAGGGCTGAGTGGATTTGACCCGGCCTCCTTTTCGAGGACCCAAGGCAAGGTGCGGGCTTTTTTTGACATTGTATGGTAAATGTATTGTTGGGATTAAAATAGGTGCGGGAAACTTCTACAATAAAATACCCGTAAACTCTATCCATCGGGTCTTGGGGGTTTGCATCGTCGACCGAATTGTAGGAGAATTGGGAGGGTTCCACTATCAGAAACGCAATCAACAGTCAATATAGGGATACCCCATCCGATGAATGGTTCTTTATCAGGCATACCTCCTAGCTCCATTTGGTTGATTGCCGGCGCACTCCTGATTGTTCTTGAAATAGTTTTATTCCCGGGTATTGGTTTTCTTTTCGCTGGTTTGGGAGCTATCAGCGTAAGTGCGGGTCTTATTGCCGGTTGGATAGATAGCCTGTCTGCTCAATTTATTTTATTTTTCCTGGCGACCGCTTTTTGGACGGCCATATTATGGAAACCCTTGCAGAAATTGATAGCGGGAAAAGGATCGGGGTTCGATGATATGGTTGGAAGTACGGCAGTCGTCTTTGGCCAATCTATCGAGAAAGGAAAAATGGGGGAGGTAAAGTGGTCCGGAGCCATCATGAAATGTCAGTTTGAACCGGGGGCCGAAGGGCTGGCAATGATTGACCCTGAGACAGAAGTGATCATCACCGGAGTTTCTAAGGGGATATTAATTATCCGGGCAAAATAACCTGACGGATAGATTTGTTTCAAACTCTAAAGCTTAGGGGGAATTTATGGGAACTTTAGAATTTACACTTGCAATAGCTTTTATCGCTTTCCTGGCGGCTTGGAATGGTATTAAGCTGGTACCTCAACAGAGCGCCTGGGTGGTAGAGCGCTTGGGTCGATTTAATCAAACCATGCTTGCCGGTCTTCATTTCATTATTCCTTTCGTTGATAAAGTAGCCTACCGTCATTCTTTAAAAGAACACGCCGTCGATATTCCCAGCCAAACGGCCATTACCAAAGATAATGTGACTTTGATTATTGACGGGATTTTGTATTTGAAAATCACCGACCCCAAACAAGCTTCTTACGGGGTGCTTGATCCTCGATATGCGGTCACTCAGTTGGCGCAAACGACCATGCGATCTGAGTTGGGCAAGATGACCTTAGATAAAACTTTCGAAGAAAGGGAATCCTTAAACACCAATATTGTCCAAGCCATTAATGAAGCGTCCACTGTATGGGGTATCCAATGTTTGCGTTATGAGATTAAGGATATCACACCACCTGATAATGTTCGGCAGGCGATGGAACTTCAGGTGGCGGCAGAAAGACAGAAACGAGCGGAAATTCTTAATTCTGAAGGCCAGCGCCAATCGCAAATCAATATTGCCGAAGGCGGGAAAAGAGATGTGGTTTTACAATCCGAAGCGGCCATGACGGATCAGGTGAATCGGGCCAAGGGTGAAGCCGAGGCCATCCTGGCGGTGGCCAAGGCAACGGCTGAAGGGATCGAGTTCGTCGCTGCTTCCATTCAAAAATCCGGCGGGGAAAAAGCCGTGGCACTGCGATTGGCCGAGCAGTATATCGACGCTTTTTCAAACCTGGCCAAGACAACCAATACCGTGTTATTGCCTGAAAAAACCGGCGATATAGGATCCATGGTGGCCCAGGCTTTAGCGGTATTTAACACCATTCAAAACCAAACCGCCGCTGAGGAAAATAAAAATTCCTGAGGGAAGTACTCCCCCCTTTAACTCCACACTGGACGTGCCCCAATAAAGGTTTCAAGAATGTCAGTTGTCATCACATTATCTGAACGAACAAATCCCGGTTTTTACAGATAAAGCCAGTTTTTTAACACCTGCCACCCATTTTTTCCACCACACAAATTGCAAAACAAAAGGGCCTGGTCAAATCGACCAGGCCCCTGTTTTATATTGGTGGAGCTTAAGGGGATCGAATCCACCGATTGTCCACGATACAATTACCATACCGTTTCGGAGTTTACAGTGGTAAAGTTTTAAGGCTTTCAATTTAACCTGAGTCAAATTCCTTGCCAGTGAGTCCGGTGGTTCCGGACAATTCCGGTGATTTGACTACCATGTAACCCTGGTTTAGGACAGGCTGCTTTTCGCTCTGTCAATTATTTTTATGGTTTTGGATATTGTTATAATCTTGACCTATTTTGTGGTCATCTTTACTTTAGGGATTGTAAAGAGGGACGACAAAAAAACCACGGCCCATGAATATTTTTTAAAATCGAACACCCTTCGCTGGCCCGCCATAGCATTTTCGACAATTTCCACAAACATCCATGCAGGTCATTTTATTGGAATGGCGGGCTCGGCCTATTTATACGGATTGGTGCAGGCCAATTTTGAGATTAACGCCATTCTGGGTATTTTAATTGCTGCATTTGTTTTTATCCCACTCTATCTCTCCGCTAACGTAACCACTATCAGCCAATTTTTTGAACAGAGACTCGGATTGAAGGTGGCTTTAACCTATTCAATTTTGATGATCTTGCTCTATGGGTTTCTTTATCTTGGCACAGTGCTCTTTTGGGGCGCGTATGCCATCAATGCTATTTTTGAAGAAAACATTCGCTTTATTCATCACGACCCCATGACCCGCATTTTTATTATTACAATAATACTGGGAGTTTTCTCGGCGACGTACACCTATTTGGGTGGAATGGGCGCCGTCGTAAGAACAGACATGGCTCAATTTGTCCTAATGGTCATAGGGGGAGTGATCCTTGTTGCAATAGCATTAAAGGAACTGGGCGGGTGGACGATGCTTTACGAAAAAACTCCAAACTTGATGCACTTGCATATGCCATCGGATCACCCCAAACTTCCCTGGCCTGCAATATTAGGAATGATGCTCTTAAATCTCAATTATTGGGGCTGCAACCAGATTATTTTACAGCGGGCACTGGCAGCCAAAAATATCTACCACGCCCAGGTAGGATTAATTGTTGGCGGATTCTTAAAGTACTTGATGGCCTTGATTATTATCATTCCTGGAATAGCTCTAGTGGGAATCCTTTCAAATCGGCCGCTTGCTGATCCGGATCTTGCCTATCCCACTTTGATTACTGAACTTATACCCAAAGGGTTAAAAGGACTCATTCTTTGCGGTTTGTTTGCTTCGCTAATGAGCAGTGTGGACTCCATTTTCCATTCGGTTTCAACCCTGTGGTCAGTAGACATATATAAGAAATACATCAAACCCGGAGCAACAGATAGTGAAATGGTTGCCATGGGCAGAAAAGGAATTTTAGGAGCTTTGTGTACGGGTTTATTCTTTGCCTATGTGGTGGTCTACGTAAAATTTGAGGACCCTAATTTTGCCCTGACTCACTGGTTTAACGAGGCTTCCTACTACGTAAAAAATGGATTTGTATTTCTTATTGTTTGTGCTGTATTCCTAACCAGCGCATCTAAAAAGCTGGTATTTCAAACTCTCATTGGAAGTGTGGGTCTAACTATATTATTGAAGTGGCTGGCACCGGACATGAACTACCTCAATCGCTCTACTCTTATAATTATTGCAGTCATCTTAGTTGTGGCCATTCCAACTATCGTGAAGCATGGTTGGCCCCAAGGCTGGAGGAAATTGCTTAACGTATCCACGAAAAAAGTGGGTTGGTTCGGAGGGCTGCTTTTGGCGTCTCTGGTGCTTTGCCATGTGGTGTTCCATTAAAAGAACTTTGAATAGTTAAAAAATATTTTGGTTTTTTGAATTAACGTAAAATTTCAACCCTATTTATCCTGGAAATCTGGTTTCACTTTGCAGGCAAATTGAAAGAAGAAATTACTGAAGACTTATTCTAAAAAGGGGCAGGTCAAGTTTATAGCATCAACTGATTCCGAAGGCGAAAGGGTGCAAAGCTCTGTCCGGTGATCCAAGCGACCCAGATTTCTGGGACACAATAGAACAGGATCATAGTATTGAACTCGTCATGCTGGCGTTGCCAAATCTTCAAGTCATCTGGATGCCCTGGAACCACTACGCCGAATATCTTTCTCTGGTCGTATAGCTGCAACTGCAAGATTTCCTGATGAGGTGAAATTATTGCGTCAGGCAGGGGCCACTGCTGTGTTTAATATCTATACTGAAGCAGGTGCCGGGTTTGCTGATCACGTTGAAGTTAATAACCAAGTTTGAAAAGAGATCATTGATGAAAAAATTGACTGAAAAAGAGTATGTCGCGCCATGGGAAAAAGCCTTTAGTAAGGTATTAACGCCTCTGGAGGAGTTTATTCACCGCCAGACCACCAGTGGTATTCTGCTCATGCTGTGTGCGATTGCAGCACTCTATATTGCCAACAGCCAGTGGAAGGAGGCTTATCATCATCTATTGGAGATGCAATTTACAATTGGAGTACCTGGATTTCAACTCTCCAAGTCGCTGCATCACTGGATCAATGATGGTTTGATGGCCCTGTTTTTTTTCGTCATCGGGCTGGAACTCAAACGTGAGATTCTGGTGGGGGAACTTGCCGACCCCAAAAAGGCGATGCTACCGATAATTGCGGCTGTAGGTGGCATGCTGGTACCTGTTCTTATATACATAAGCATCAACCCGGAGGGGCATACCCTGGATGGCTGGGGTGTGCCGATGGCAACCGATATTGCCTTTGCTCTGGGTACCTTGGCATTGCTGGGTAACCGGATACCCAAAAATTTGCTGACATTCCTGGTGGCCGTGGCGATTGTGGATGATCTAGGTGCCGTCATGGTAATTGCACTGTTCTACACCGAGACAATAAATAACCTTGCCCTGGCTACTGCAGCCGCCACGCTGGGAATACTGGTTGCATTGAATCTTGGTGGAATTCGCCGCCCTTTACCTTATATTTTGCTGGGTGTGGTGCTCTGGATAGCCATGTTGATGAGTGGTGTCCATGCAACTCTGGCGGGCATATTTCTTGCGTTCACCATTCCCATGCGTCCAAAGTATGATCCGGATCGTTTTCTGTCACATATTGATGAGATGGTTGGACAGATTAAACGGGCCTACCGGCGTGAAGAGAATATCGTCATAAATGATGAATTACGCTCCCGGGTTCGTGCCCTGGGAGAAGGTGTACGGCTGGTGCAGGCGCCTGCACAGATCATGGAACTTAAAATGCATCTGCCCTCCGCCTATCTTGTTATCCCTATCTTTTCTTTGGCCAATGCCGGTATTCCTATCGACTGGTCCTCTTTTAGCATTATTGTCACTCACCCGGTCTCAGTGGGTATTGTAGCTGGCCTGGTTGTTGGAAAGCTGGTCGGTATTGCTGGTTTCTCCTGGGTGGCCGTAAAACTTGGCCTGACCTCTCTTCCACGCGGCCTGAACTTCAAGCACATTGCAGGTGTAGGGATGATCGCAGGCATCGGCTTTACCATGTCAATATTCATCGCTGAATTGGGCTTTGCCCACTCCACTGAGGATCTGCTGATGGCCAAAACCGGAATTCTTTTGGCCTCTATTCTAGCGGGAGTTTCGGGGTTTCTCTGGCTATATTTTACCTCTGAAAAAATAGCGTACAATGCCGCACCTCTGAACCTCAATCCCCGCCTATGACCTGGAAAGGAAGCTTGACAGGCAATCAGCTGAATTTTTCGGGGAAGAGGCCCCGCCAAGTCGAAAGGAAACGAAGACCTAGCAAGGGCCTGTTACTGGTTCAATATTCGTGGGCCAGCATGATAGTGAGTACAGGGACGGCCTGGGACCGATCGGCGTTCCGGCAGCGCTTGAAATCATGAATGAATTCAAGGGTTGGAGATTTATTTTCCCAAAAAGGAGAGCCACTTCCAAAACTTGTGGCAGGATCTGCTCCGCGCTGAATGGCGGACGATCAATGAAGAACAATCAAAAAAATGCGGCCAGACCACAGCACTTTAAAACGCTGGGTGGAGTGTCTCCACACGCAGATAACCCATGGAGGCAGGTAAAACTGATGAATCGCACAATAACGACTGTGCCGAGCTGGGTCCAGCGTCACGCTGGTGGAGCTGGGGGGGCTCGAACCCCCGACCTCTTGAGTGCGATTCCGATTCCTACAGAATCCCTCAAGGGATGGTTGGTAGTATTTAGTTGTATTTATTATGAGATACGGCATAGCAGGGGCTACTGATTTCTGTCTGGTAGTCCCTGTTACCGCCTGTCTACTGCACAATTAGTGCACAATCGGAGGGGGGGGGACCCCCATCCG
>Ga0209997_10000105_pt1 | contig 23481 bp, 27 predicted proteins | sample CR04metaG_FD_182079 | JGI IMG/M metagenome (GOLD analysis project Ga0209997, IMG submission 182079) | Deep subsurface microbial communities from Mariana Trench to uncover new lineages of life (NeLLi) - CR04 metaG (SPAdes) (version 2) | ecosystem: Environmental > Aquatic > Marine > Ocean trench...
TGGTTTTGGAGCTGGTTTTGTCTCTGCTGGTTTTGGAGCTGGTTTTGTCTCTGCTGGTTTTGATTCTAGTTTAGCAACAAGTTGATTTAGTTTAGATTCTAATTCGGCAATCCTTTTTTCAAGATCTTTTTTAGTTTGCTTTTTAGCAGCTACCATTAATTTGCATGAAGAGTTTCGGGTTTATGTACATTTGGGTTAATTAGCACAAACCAAACTTGATCAAGTTTTATATGCACAGATAACATAATAGGTATAATGGATGACTTTGAGAAGGAATATCCCGAATTTGACTGGAAGAATATACCAGCATACAAACATCCTGGTGGCAGAGATTGCCCATGTCCAAAGCATGAATACATTAGAGAGCAGATCAATTTTACAAAACAAGTAAATCAACAAGGTAAAGATGCAGTCAGAGTCACACTCAAGTTTTGTCCCGATCATTACAGAGTATACATGGAAGAGGTGATACCTGCAATGCCACTAAAATACAAAATTCTAACAAAGATTGCTCTAAAACTTGGAGCAATTAAAGTTGAACAATTAAAGTATATGGAATCAGAATTGTGTTTTTACTGCAAGTTTGGGTCTGGTGGTCATGACAAAAAAACTGAACTTCCACCAATATAGATTATTCAGGGCTTAGCAAAATTTTTGGTTTGTTTGGAGTATCATGATGACATCTCTTTCCACATAGAGGACATCTTTTTCTGTCAAGAAAGATGCATTGGCAGATATGAGAATCAAGATATGACTTTGCAGAGTGGTTTGACTCACCAGTTCCATTACAAAAGGGACATTGAGAACCAAGCAATTCTATGGTTCCATTTCCCTTACAAACTACACATTTGCTATCTGTCAATACTATTTTTCCTATGAATGAGAACTAAAATACATTTGTTAAAAGAATTTTAAGAAAATCCAGTTTTTACGTAAATCCAGTTAAGCTTATACTTGAACTGACTTCATAGTCATTGTGCCAATAGAAGACACTCATGAGTTTATTACAGAACTTGAAAAGAATGGAGAGTTAAAGAGAGTCAAAACCGAAGTTGACTCGAATTTAGAAATTGCAGAAATATTGAGAAGAGAAATGTACTCTAAGGGTTCTGCAATTCTTTTTGAAAATGTAAAAGGATATGACATGCCAGTTTTAGGAAATGCATTTGGGTCCATGAAAAGATTAGAGATAGGACTTGGGATGACAGACTTTACTGAAATTGGACAACGTATTGTAGATATAACCAAGATGGATATTCCATCAGGTTTTCTAAGCAAAATAAAAAAACTTCCAGAACTCTCAAAGATGGCCTCATCATTTCCTAAAGCACAAACAAGCGGACCAGTAACAGAAATAACATCAACTGATGCATCTTTTGAGGATTTACCAATTCTAAAAACATGGCCTAATGATGCTGGTCGATTCATTACTCTAGGATTAGTTGCTACAAAACATCCAGAAACAAGAGTAAGAAATCTTGGAGTTTACAGAATGCAAGTAATTGATAAAACTCATGTATTGATGCACTGGCAGAAACACAAAAGAGGGGCTCACCATGGAGATATTTCAAAAGACAGAGGAGAAAAAATTCCAACTGCAATAATTATTGGTGGAGAACCTGCAACAATATTTTCATCAATTGCGCCAGTACCAGAAGGACTAGACAAGTATTTGTTTGCAGGAATTACAAGAAAAGAAGGAATCAAAACTGTAAAATGTAAAACGATTGATTTGGATGTTCCTGCAAATGCTGAGATTGTTTTAGAAGGATATGTTGATCCAGAAGATATTAGAGATGAAGGGCCGTTTGGAGATCATACAGGATACTACACACCAGCTGAGCCATATCCTACATTTACACTAACAGGAATCATGAGAAGAAAAGATCCTATCTATGTTACAACGGTTGTTGGAAAACCAATTCTTGAGGATGCATATATTGGAAAAGTTATTGAACGATCATTTTTGCCATTGATTCGAATGATTCATCCAGAAGTAGTAGACTATAGCATGCCAGCAGCAGGATGGTTCCAAGGATTGGCAATCATTTCAATCAAAAAGAGATACCCAGGCCAAGCAAAGAAAGTGATGATGGGGTTATGGGGAATGGGACAGCTCTCACTAACAAAGACGTTTGTGGTGGTAGATGATGACATCAATGTCCATGACATGAATGATGTTATTTGGGCAGTAACTACCAGAGCAGATGCAGCAAGAGATACAATAATTATCAACAACACGCCAACTGACACTCTTGATCCTGCATCGCCACTTGTTAACCTAGGTTCCAAGATGGGAATTGATGCAACTCAAAAGACAAGTGAAGATGGATACGAAAGAGAAATTCAACAGTTAGTAAAAGTTGATGATGAAACAAAAAATCTAGTTGATTCTAAGTGGTCTGATTATGGACTATGATACATTAATAGGATTGTAGAAGTTATCTCTCTCTTCTGCCTGATAGCCAATTTGATGAATGGCATCGATAATTATTTTATCAGTTAGTTCAGTTGAACGAGCACCTGTGCATGAAACAACTTCTTCTCCAATGAGTGTGCCACCAAAGTCATCAGCGCCATATTGCAAAGCAAGTTGAGCCATGCCAACTCCGTTTGTCAGCCAAGAAGATTGAATGTGAGGAATTAAGCCATCAAAGACCAGTCTGGAAATTGCAATCATCTTCAAAAGTTGGACTCCACCAGATCCATATTCAACTAAACCTTCTTCGTGTAACAAAGTATTGTTTGGTTCAAAATTCCATGGTATAAAGGCAATGAAGCCTTTTGTTTTTTCTTGAAGTTTTACAATTTTGAAAAAGTGTTCAACAATATCATTTTTGTTTTCTACGTGACCATACATCATAGTTGCAGAAGCTGGAATTCCAAGTGAATGTGCTTCATCCATTATTCTAATCCAATCATCACTAGAAATTTTCTTTGGACTAATAACGTCTTTAACTGAATCAACTAAGATTTCAGCACCTGCCCCAGGTATTGATTGTAAACCAGCATCTTTTAGTCTTGCCAAGATTTCTTTTGTTGAAGATTTTTCAACTTTTGCAATCATATCAATTTCAGATGTAGATAATCCATGAACCCCAACTTGTGGAAATTTCTTTCGAATCATTCTGAATGCATCTTCATAGTACTCTATGGACAGATTTGGATTGTGTCCGCCTTGAATCAAAACTTGGCGGATCTTAAACATGTCACATGAAGTTTTTACTCTAGATTCAATTTGATCAAGTGTTAATGTGTAAGAGTCTTCAGCGCCAGGAGATCTGTAAAATGCACAAAACTTGCAATCAGTGATACAAACGTTGGTATAATTCAAAATAATATTATTGATAAAAGATGCTTTTTTGCCAAATTGTTTTTTTGTTAAATGTCCAGAAACAAGTCCCATAAGATGAACATCATCAGACTCTAAGAGTCTCAAGCAATCTTCAGGTTCAGGTCTTTGACCATTAAGAGAATTTTCTAAAATATCTTTGATATCGCTTTTTTGTATCTGTTCAGTGGTTTGGCTCAATTATAATTCATCTTTTTTAAATTCTATTTAATCCTTGATAGAAAAAATGAACAAAAAAAGAATTAAACTAATTGAGTGATTTGTGCTCAATTCTAAATGAACCTGAGTTCGGTGATTCACGTTATTTTTAAGTAGGGTACAAAAAGTAGATCAACACATGGTATCTGGTAATCAAATTAGACTTAATCGAATTCTTAAAAAAGGAAGAATGCTTTGTATTCCAATGGATCATGGTATTTCAAATGGGCCTATTGAGGGTCTTGAAGACCCCGCGTCTGTAATTTACAAATGTGAAGGACATGGGCTCACAAGTGTAATTATCAACAAAGGAATTCTCAAAACATTACCTAAACCAACTAGAGTTGGTATTTTAGTTCATTTTTCAAGTAGTACTTCATTATCATTATCACCTAATCGCAAGATGTTAACTGGTACAGTAAAAGAAGCTGTAGCGTTGGGGGCAGATGGTGTTTCATTACACATCAACATTGGTGGCAAAGAAGAACCAGAGATGTTAGAACAACTTGGGATGACTGCTCAACAATGTCACACATGGGGAATGCCACTATTGGCAATGATGTATCCAAGAGGTGAAAACATCAAGGATCCACATGATCCTGAAATTGTTGGACATGTTGCAAGAATTGGAGCAGAGTGTGGTGCAGATATCGTTAAAACATTATACACTGGAGATATAGATTCCTTTGCAAAAATTGTAAAGAGTACACCAGTTCCAATTGTTATTGCAGGCGGACCTAAAGCAAAAACTGATTTAGATATTCTTCAAATGACTGAAGATGCCATAGTTGCAGGAGCTAAAGGTGTAACATACGGTAGAAACATCTTTGCACACAAAACACCTGAAAAAATGGTAGAAGCATTAGCTGAAATAATTTTCAGGAAAAGAACAGCAAAAGAAGCATTGAAGAAAATTGAGTAAAACAAGAGAATTAATAATTACACCTAAAGTATCTCAGGCACAATTATCCAAATTTCTTCTTCAATTAGAAGATGAAGGAATCAAGATGATTTATCTTGACCCCAAAAAATTAGGAAAGGAAAAAACAAAACTACAAACAGTTTTTCCTTCAAGTGCTGCAAAACATATAGTCCTTGAAAAGAAAGTAATATCCAAGCCAAAAGGCAAGAAAGTTGGAAGAAAATTCCAAGTAATATCAAATTCAGATATTGAAAATATTCTTTCTGCTGCAAAGAAAGGACTAGACTTTGTCATAGTAGAAGTGAAAGATTGGAAAATTATTCCTCTGGAAAATATTATTGCTAAACTCCATAAAATACATACCAAAATTTTTGCAATTGCGAGAACACCTGAAGAAGTAAGAAAAATGTTTTCAATTTTGGAGATAGGAGTTGACGGGGTAATTTTCAGTACATCATCAATTAACGAAGTAAGAGAGATAATGGTATACCTAGGAACAAGAAGTTTCGATATGAAGCCTGCAAAGATTATTGAGATAAAAGAAGTTGGAGATGGTGAACGGGTTTGTGTAGATACAGCTTCAATGCTTCACAAAGGAGAAGGGATGCTAATTGGAAATAGATCAAACTTTTTGTTTCTAGTTCACAATGAATCAGTAGGATCATCATTTACATCTCCAAGACCATTTAGAGTAAATGCAGGTGCTGTTCATTGTTATACTCTTGCACCAGATGGCACAACTTACTATCTCTCAGAAATTGAGACGGGTTCTGAAGTGTTAATTCTTAATTCTAAAGGAAAGGCACGAAGAGTGACTGTTGGAAGATCAAAGATTGAACGAAGACCAATGTTAATGATTAAAGCATCTGTAGGAGGAGAAATAGGAGGAATTATTGCACAAGATGCAGAAACAATTCGTTTTGTAAAACCAAATGGGCAACTAGTATCAGTCACACATCTAAAGAAAGGAGATACAGTTATGGTACATGCAAAACCTGCTACTGGTAGACACTTTGGAATGGAAGTTTCAGACGAATATATATTAGAAAAATAAAATGAAATACAAAACTTGCGTATCTATTGCAGAAAAAACACCATACAAAATAAAACAGACATTGAAAATTGCACTAAAGAAATCAGATTATGCTGAAGTCAGATTTGATTTTTTAAAGATTGAGCAAATTCCAGAGGCAATAGAGATAATCAAAAAAGATCTAAACAAGATTGTATGTACACTAAGACCAAAAACAGAGGGGGGAAAATTTTCAGGGAATGAAAAAGAACGAATTGCTATTCTAAAATTAATTGCTGAATACAGCCCATTCTTATTAGATGTAGAATTCAACACGTTGAAGAGAAATTCATCATTAAGAAGATATCTAAAATCATCAAAGACAAAATTGCTTGTATCATGGCATGACTTTAAAAAAACACCAAGTTCTGCAGAACTAAAAAAGAAAATGAATCAAATGAGCAAGTTCTCATCTAATGTAAAAATCGTAAGTACTGCGAAATCAACTGTGGATTCCAGTAGAATGCTTGAGTTATACAGTAAAAAAGGAAAGAATAATCTAATATCATTTGCGATGGGAGATTTTGGTAGAATTTCAAGAATTTTGTGCCTGTATTTGGGTAGTCCATACACATATGTCTCATTAGGAAAAGCAGTTGCACCTGGACAGTTCAGTGTTGACGAAGTAAAAAAAATTACAAATCTACAAAAATAAGTAGATTAACAGTTGAAGTTTAAATCAATCATATTGCTCAGAAAAATAAGATGGGAAAAACATTTGCAGTGATTGGAGATCCAATTGATCATTCGTTATCTCCAAATATTCATAGTGCAATATTTAGAGAAATGAATTTAGATTGTTCATACATTGCTTATAGAATTCCTAAAGGAGAATTAGAAGATGGAATTGAAGGATTGAAAAAAATCAAGATTGACGGATTCAATGTTACAATTCCTCACAAAGTTGAGATGATGAAATATCTTGATAAAACTGATGAATCATGTAGTTTAATTGGTGCAGTTAATACTGTTACATACAAAGATGGTATCCTTAAAGGATATAATACGGATATGGATGGTTTCCTAGAACCTTTTAAGAAAAAGAAATTGAATGTTGCAAATACCAAAGTACTTCTTCTTGGAGCAGGAGGAGCTGCAAGAGCAATAGTTGCAGGGTTTGCAAAAGAGAAAGCAAATAGTATAACTATTGCAAATAGAACACTAGAAAATGCCAATAATCTTTCAGAGTTTGCAAAAAAAATAGGATTGGGTGCCACTGCAATTAAAATTGAGGATATTGATGATTTTCTAAAAGATTATGACATTATTGTTAATGCTACATCAGTTGGTCTAAAGAATGAGCCAAGCCCAATTTCTTTAGAAGGTATCAATGAAAAAACAATTGTGTATGATATTGTATACATGCCAATGAATACAGATTTTATCAAAAAAGCAAAAGAAAAGAAAGCAATTGTTATTTTTGGATATGAGATGCTCTTAAGTCAAGCAGCAAGAGCTTTTGAAATTTGGCACGGTATGGAAGCGCCTTATAATGCAATGAAAAAAGCATTGCTGGGAGGATTTTGATGGTAAAAGCAAAGGCGACAGTGCATGGGGCAATTTCCCTCGTAAATGCGATTGCAATCAAAAAAGGTGCAACTTTAGGAATTGCATTAAAAGTAGAAGCAACAGTTGAGGCTAGTTCTGGGAAGGGAATTATACTTCAATCTAAAAATAAAAGCCTTAGTTCTCGCTTAATCAATAAGACTGTTGAAAAAATTGTTTCAAAGAAAGATTTGGAACAAAACAAAATTACAATTACACTTGATTCGGAAATTCCAACTGGGTATGGACTCAAAAGTTCAAGTGCTATTTCAACTGCAGTAGCATTAGCATGTGCAAAAATATTCAAATCAAAATTCACTGATCAACAAATTTTGCTTGCAGGGGTTGATGCATCAATTGAATCCAAGGTAAGCATCACAGGAGCATTTGATGATGCATGTTCATGTTACTATGGAGGATTCAATGTTACAGATAATGCAAATAAAAAACGAATTCATTTTGAAAAAGGTCCAACTAATTTAGTTGTAGTGATCTTTATCCCAAAAAACAGAAAAAGAGGAAATCTAAAAAATCTTAAATCTCTTTCATCAATATTTGAAAATGCATGGGAATTGGCAAGAAAAACAAACTATTGGGAAGCAATGATCATTAATGGATTGACAACTGCATCCATTTTAAATTCAGATCCTAAAATCATTACAAGTTTAATTGAGAAAGGTGCACTTGGAGCATCAGTTTCTGGAAATGGACCTGCTGTTGTTGCAATAACAAAAAAAGAAAATGAAGTAAACATAAAAAAAGTATTTTCAACATTAGAAGGAAACATAATTCTTTCAAAAGTTAGTAACAAAAAGGCTGAAGTTCATGAATTGTAAAGTTGGAAAATCAAAGATTTCAGGGCAAGTAGTTTGTCCTCCAAATAAGAGTTACACACATAGAGCAATTTTTCTTGCATCACTTGCAGGAAATAATAGTAGAGTTGATAATGTCTTGCTCTCAGCAGATACCATTGCAACAATTGAGGCTTGTAAAAAATTTGGAGCAGAGATAGAAATTGAAAATTCATCAATTATTGTCAAAAATCCGATAAAATTGGATACAATTGTACCTGAAATCAATTCAGAAAACTCTGGAACAACAATTAGAATTGCCTCAGGTATTGCTAGCCTATTTTCTGAAGAGATTATCTTAACAGGTGATTCTAGTCTACGAAAAAGGCCTATGCAGCCACTCTTAGATGCATTATCAAGTATAGGTGCACAGTGTAGCTCAACAGATGGAAAACCACCAATCAAAATCAAAGGAAAAATTTCAGGAGGAAATGTAACAATTTCAGGAAATTATTCAAGTCAATTCATCTCTGCGTTATTAATTATTGCCCCACGAACAGAAAATGGAATTAATCTAACCATAGAAGGAAATTTAGTTTCAAAACCATATCTTGATGCGACAATTGCTACAATGAGAAAGTTTGGAGTATCTGTCCAAACATTAATCCCATACAAAAGATACAATATAGCACCACAAATCTATAAAAGTACTACATTTACAGTTCCAATTGATTTTTCAAGTCTTGCACTACTTCTTTCAGCTGCAGTACTTAATGGAGATGGAATTACAGTCAAAGGTAGTATTGGAAACTTGCCACAAGGAGATGAAGCTTTCATTGATATTTTAGAGCAATTAGGAGTAAATGTTACAATCAATGATGAAGAGATTAAAATCAAATCACCTGAAAAATTAAAGGGGGGAAGATTTGATTTAAGTAATTCGCCAGACCTTCTACCACCTCTTGCAATATTGGCATTAAATACATCAAACCAAATTGAGATAGTTAATGTGAAGCATGCAAGATTAAAAGAAACAGATAGGATTGCAATTATATCAAGAGAGCTTGTAAAACTTGGAATCAAAGTTCAAGAAAAAGAAGATGGATTGATTCTAGAATCATCAGAAAATCTAAGTGGGGCAGAATTAAATTCTGAAAATGATCATAGATTATTCATGGCATTTTGTATCGCTGGAATGTACATAGGGGATTGTACTGTAACAGATCCAGAATCAGTCAAAATTTCATATCCAAGTTTTGTTGAAGAGATGAATAGTCTCGGTGCAAAAATTCAAATTCAGTAAAACAATTTTCAAAAAAATTAACGAAAAAAGGAAAAAGGTGTGACCCTGTAGAGGTAAAAATCTGAAAATAAGTGATGTGAAAAACAGTGATTTTTGTGCCTATTTTGGTATGAATGTCCTTATGACGGATTCTGGGGCATGATTATAAACATCATTTAGCTTTGATAATATGTTGCCGGGAAGTTCTATTGGTCAGCGTCTTGTTTTAACAAGTTTTGGTGAAAGTCATGGAAGAGTGATTGGTGCGGTGTTGGATGGTTGTCCTGCAGGACTAGAAATTAATGAAAAAGATATCCAAAAGATGTTGAACCTAAGAAAACCAGGTCAAAATATTATTTCAACTCAAAGAAAAGAAGGGGATGTTGTTGAAATTGTCTCAGGAGTTTTTAGAGGATTTACAACTGGCGCTCCAATTACAATGATGATCTGGAATAGTGATCAAAAATCAAAAGATTATGAAAATTTGAAAACAAAACTAAGACCAGGACATTCGGATTATCCTGCCATGATAAAGTATAATCATTATAATGATTACAGAGGAGGAGGAAGATTCTCTGGAAGATTAACTGCAACTCACGTTATGGGAGGAGCTATTGCAAGAAAATTACTCAAAGTGACATTAGGAATTGAAACAAATTCGTACACATCACAAATTGGAAAAGTGAAGATACAGAGAGAATTTAATGAAAAAATGATTAATTCAATTTATAAAAATGAAGTGAGATGCCCTGAAAACAAAACTGCAAAAATGATGAGGACAAGTATTTTAGATGCAAGGAAGAAAGGAGATTCTCTTGGTGGAATAATTCAATCAGTTACAACAAATGTCCCAGTTGGGTTTGGAGAACCAATTTTTGGTTCATTAGAATCAGATTTGAGTAAAGCAATTTTTTCAATTCCATCTGTAAAAGGAGTTGAGTTTGGTTCAGGATTTAGAGGTTCAGAACTTTATGGTTCTGAAAATAATGACTTGTATACTATTAAGAAAGGAAAGATAGTAACTAAGACAAATAATTCTGGTGGAATTCTTGGAGGCATTTCAAACGGAATGCCAATTACTATAAGAATTGCATTCAAGCCAGCATCATCAATTGCACAAAAACAAAGCACAGTAGACATCAAGACCAAAAAAGAAACAACTCTTCAAATTAAAGGAAGACATGACCCGTGTGTTGTGCCCAGAGCACCACCTGTAGTAGACTCACTTGTAGCCTTAACCCTTGCAGATCATGCACTACTTGCAGGGGCAATCAAGCCTGTTTTATAAGAAAATGTCAGACATCAATGAACTTCGAAGTAGAATGGATGAAGTTACTCTGGAAATGATAAAGTTGCTAAAAACTAGAACAGATATTGCAAAAGAGATTGGAGAAGTTAAAAAGAATATTGGTAAGGGAGTTACCGATGAATTACGAGAAGATAATTTACGTGGGAAAGTAATCTCACTATGTAAAAATATTGGACTTGATGAAGCAATTGCAACAAAATATTTAAATTTCCTCTTAAACGAATCAATAAAAGTTCAATCAGCTAATAAACAAACACATCTTTCTATTTTCTTAAAAGCAAAATCACTTGAGCAACAAGGGAAGAAGATCATCCACATGGAAGTAGGAGAACCAGATTTTTTACCACCTTCTATTGTAAAAAATGCTTTGGAAGAAGTGTTTGACAAAGGATTTCTAAGGTATGGTCAAGTAAAAGGAATGCCTGTCTTTAGAGAAGCACTTGTAAAATATATCTCAGGTAAATTCAACACCAATGTCACACAAGATAACATTATAGTTAGTCCTGGTGCAAGATTTTCAATTTTTACTGCAGTATCAACACTTCTTAATCCAGGGGATGAGATGATTGTAATAGAACCTGCATGGCCTGCATACAAAGACTGTGCACTAAACTCTGGAATCAAAGTTAGAACAATCAATACAACTCTAGAAAATAAGTGGGAACCATCTTTAGAACAGATAGAAAATACAATTAATTCAAACACAAAAATGATTGTACTAAACTATCCAAACAATCCAACAGGAAAGATTCTTCCTGAAAAGTTACAAGACGACATAGTTGATTTGGCTATAAAAAATAACATCTATGTGTTAAGTGATGAGATCTATTCGCAATATGCAAAAAGTAGTTGGAAAAGCATTCTAAGTTACAATTATGAAAAAAGTATTGTTACTCAATCATTCTCAAAATCCCATGCAATGACAGGATTTAGAATTGGGTATGGCATAGCAGATACAAAAATTATCGAAAAAATGGCAAAATTAGAGGCATTATGCCTAACAAATGTTTCAGAACCCATTCAATACATAGCTATGAAAGCTCTTGAGGCAGATACGTCCAACAATACTAATACAGTACAAAACAGACTAGACGTGTTGGTACGGAAAGCAAAAGAGATTGGATTAGATTTTGTTGTTCCAGACGGGGCCATGTACCTTTTTACACGAGTTAACCAAAATGAATTTGACGGCGTTCAATTTGCTAACAGTACACTTGAGAAAGGTTTAGCAGTAGCACCAGGAGAAGGATTTGGTGATTACAAAAATTTTATTAGGATTTCTGCATGTCAAGATGAAAGAACACTAATTGATGGAATGAATATACTGAGCAATATTATGAGTGAGAAACAATGAAGAAGAAACTCACAGTTATTGGTGCTGGAGGCCAAATGGGGAAATGGTTTACAAAATATTTTGCAAGTAAAAATTTTGAAGTAACAGGTTATGATTTAGAAAATAAAATTTTGGGAAAAGACATTATAGAAGCAAGTTCTTTAGTGGGAGGAATTCTAAAAGCAGATTACGTTATTTTGTGTACTCCTACAAGAAAAACACCAGAGATTATCAGATTAATTGCAAAAGAGATGCAGAGAGGAACATATCTCATTGAAATTTCATCTGAAAAATCCAAAGTGGTATCATCATTATCAAAGATGCCAGCTAAGATTAATCCAATTTGCATTCATCCAATGTTTGGTCCAGGAATAAAAACGATCAAAGGTCAAAACATAATTTCAGTTCCAATCAAAGATGCCAAAAAAGAATTAACTGTTGCAAAATCATTATTTGAAGGAGCAAACTTTGTTACAATTGATGCAGTAGAACATGACAAAAAGATTGCAGTGATTTTAGGGTTAACTCATTTAGTGAATCTCGTTTTTGCGAAAATCATCTCAAAAGATGAAAAGATGATGCTAACAGAAAAAATGTCAGGAAGCACTTTCAGAGTTCAAAAGATATTAGCAGAAAGCATAATGACCGAGTCTCCAGAACTAATTGAAACAATTATTGCAAACCCAGAGATTCGAAGAGTTGCTGAGGAACTATGGAAAGATGTAGGTAGATTACTCACTGATATTCAAGAATCAAAGACAGAAGAGGTAGTCAACTACATCAAAGAGGTTCAGGAGAGACTTATCAAACATACTGATATCAATGAATCCTACAAAAAACTGACAAAAATGGTAAAAGCTGTTGAAAAATAACAGATATGCACTCAACTAAGATAGTCACATCTTTCATTAGGGACAATGAAAAATTATTGATTCTAAAGAGAAGTGATAAAGTAAAATCAATGAAAGGGTTATGGGCAGGAATTAGTGGAATCATAGAAAAAAATGAAGAGCCTCTAAAAAGAGCAAAAATTGAGATTTTTGAAGAAGTTGGAATAACAGAAGATGTTATTACACTTGTTAGATCTGCAGAAAAGATGAAAATTAATTCACCTCAATACGAAAATCATGAATGGGAGATATTTCCGTTTTTGTTTGAAGCAAAAAATCAAACAATTAAACTTAATTGGGAAAATTCTGAATTTAAGTGGATAAATGTAGAAGAATTAAAAAATTATGAAACAGTTCCTAGTCTTCAAAAAGTGTTATTCAATCTGCTGTAAATTTTTATTTTTGTTTTCATAGTTTTTTTGTTGTGGCAACATCATGTAAACACAAGCACCACCACACATGGTACAAGGAACATTATTTCCAGGATGCTGTCCCGTTCGACTATGAATTTCAGCTGCTTTTTCAGGATCTATAGATAATGCAAGTTGTTTTTCCCAGTCTAAAGTACGTCTAGCTTCAGTCATTTCAATATCCCATTTAATTACCTTGTCACGAATTTTTACAAGATCACCTGCATGAGCTGCAATTCTATATGCAATCAACCCTGCTTTTACTTCTTCTACATTTGGTAAAGCCAGATGTTCAGAAGGAGTAAGATAACACAAAAGGTCAACACCTTCACTTGCTGAAACTGCAGCTCCAATTGCACTTGCAATGTGATCATGGCCAGATGCAATATCAGTTACCAAAGGACCAAGAACATAATATGGGACATCACCAATTAGCGATTTTGCTAATCTAACATTTGCTGCAACTTCGTTTAGTGGAACATGTCCTGGACCTTCAACCATCACTTGTATATCTTGTTCATGTGCACGTTTTGTTAATCTGGAGATGTTGATCATTTCTTGAACTTGTAATTCATCATGAGAATCCAAAATTGAGCCTGGTCTAAGTGCATCTCCGAGGCTAAATGTTACATCATATTTTTTGGCAATTTCAATAAGATAGTCATAATGAGTCACGTATGGGTTTTCTTTGTCATGCTTTAACATCCATGCTGCAGTAATTGTTCCTCCTTTACTTACAATACCACCATATCTCTGAACTTTCAGAATTCTTTTTGCAATATCTTTTGTAATTCCACAATGAATTGTTGTATAATCAACTCCATCTTTTACATTGTTTTCAAATGCATTTAGATAATCATCTTCAGTTAGATTCAAAGGATTTTTGTGAACTTCAACACCATAATTGTAGGCTTCATAAATTGGAACAGTACCAAAAGTGATTGGAGCGACATCTAAAAGTGTCTGTCTTATTTTTTTAACATCACCGCCATCACTAAGATCCATCATGGTATCTGCATGATATTTCACTGCAACCTTAGCTTTTTCAATTTCTTCTTCCAAGTTTACATTTAGAGTAGAGGTTCCAATGTTTACGTTTACTTTAGTTTTAAGACCTTTACCAATTCCAACATTATGAATTTTTTGTGGTCGGACATTATTACTTGGAATTATTATAGAACCACGTGCAATTTTTGGAATTAACCAATCAAGTGAAACATCTTCATCTTTTGCCACTTGTTTCATTTCATCAGTAGCAATACCACGTCGTGCAGCAGTCATCTGAGTTGCCATAAAATAATCTATACTTTTACCTGATTTAAACAATCATGAAAATTGCAAAAAATTATTGATCGCTTAAAAATTTCTTAACACTATATTAAGAAAATTGATCGATCTTATATGTCATAATTGACATATAGTTTGGTATGAGGATGATCAGAGAATGCAGACATTGTGGAAGAGAGTTTTTCAGTATGAAAGATGAATATTGTTCTTTTGATTGTATTACTCAAGTATCATCCTAATAATCTAAATTGATTCAGATGTAATTCTTGTTCCAAGAATAGTTTTCAGATTGTATTTTAGAGATTCTGTCTAAAATAGGCGCGATAATTTGTTCTGAATCAGTGAAATTTGCAAAATTTTGTTTGAACTCACTAACTCTGTGTCAATTCAATTTCAGGTAAAACTAATGAAATACAATTCCAAAGTTTTTGATTTTCAGATTTTAGAGATTCTATTTTAGACATATGAATCATCTAGGAGGGCTCCAGCTCTCATCAATGCTACTGTTAATATTTCCAGAAACAAGATATTGCTTTCCACATTTGAAACATTGCCATAGAAATTTTCCATCTTTCTTTGTTTGATATTGCATGGGCAACAAGCAAGTTGTGCATCGCAATTCTTCAGATTGGGAATCATCCACCATAGGAATTTTAGTCATAGGTATAAAGCAAGTCATTGAAGTATAAAATAGATATTAAAAAACATAATTACACACATGAAAAGATTTTGGTTTAAAGGAAAAATAGATTAGTACTGAGAGTAAGAAAATATTGTGAATTTACTTTCAATTGGAGGTTCTGATCCTTCATCAGGTGCAGGCATTCAGAGTGATATCAAAACTTTTTCGTCATTTAATGTACATGGTCTAACTGTAATTACTGCAATTACTGCTCAAAATACTTCAAGTTTTGGGATGATTGAACCGATATCACAAAAAATTCTAAAAAATCAATTAGAGTTGCTGATGTCAGATTTTAAAATTGATGGAATAAAAATTGGAATGGTATACAATTCTAAAATCATCAAAGTATTATATCATCAATTAAAGAAATCAATGGTTCCAATAGTTATTGATCCAGTGTTTAAATCAACTACTGGTGGAATATTAATTGAAAGTTCAGCTATCAAAGACTTTAAAAAATTTATAATTCCTCTTGCAACAGTAATTACACCAAACAAATTTGAAGCTGAAATTATATCAAAAACCAAAATTAATGCAAAAAATACACCTGAAAAAGTTGCAAAAATAATTCAAAAAATGGGATCAAAAAATGTTGTAATTACAGGAATTGAGCAAAAAAATAATCAGATATCAGATTTTGTGCTAGAAAAAAATAACCAATATTTTATTTCAGGAAGCAAGATTCCAAAAATTAATCATGGTAGTGGATGCAATTATTCCGCAGCTATAATTTTTGCACTTGCAAAAAATAAAAGTATTAAAGAATCAGTAAGATTTGCTAAACAATTTACCTACAATTCAATAAAAAATGCAAAAAATTTAGGAATGGGGATTGCGATAACAGATATTCAAGAATATGATAAAATTAATTCAGCGTTATCAGATGCAATCAATAAATTTGTAGAAATCAAAAATATATATAAAAATATTCCAGAATGTCAAACAAATTTTGTATATTCCAAACAAAAACCAAAGTCAACAAAAGATGTCCTAGGTATTTCTGGAAGAATTGTTAAAGCTGGAAAACATGTTGTGGTTGCAGGAAATTTGACATATGGAGGTTCGAAACATGTTGCAACAGCATTACTGATAATGAACAAAAAATTCCCACAAATTTGTTCCGCAATAAATCTGAAATATGAAAATTTGATCATATCAAAAATAAAAAAATCAAAATTAATAGTTTCTAGTTACGATAGAAATCAAGAACCAAAAAATGTAAAATTCAAAGGATCTACCATCGAATGGGGAATAAAAAATGCAATCAAAAACACAAAGAACGTATCTGATGTGATTTATCACAAAGGGAGTTTTGGAAAAGAACCCATGATCATAGTTTTTGGAGAAAACCCAAGTAATGTTTTGAAAAAAATTTTAAAAATTATTTGATACAAGTTTGGTCAAATCCTTCCTTGAACATAAATAGTCATATCCCAAATAGGATTTGTGAAAGCAGTTATTCTTGCTGGGGGACTAGGTACAAGACTTCAACCATACACAACATTTCTTCCAAAACCTATGTTGCCATTAGGTGAAAAACCAATTTTGGAACATCTGATTTACTGGACAAGAAAAAACGGTGTCAAATCAATTGTTTTGTGTGTTAGTTATCTTAGAAAAACTATTGAAGACTATTTTGAAGATGGTAAAAGATTTGGAGTTAACATTGAATATGCAATTTCAAATAAACCACTAGCTACTGCAGGTCAGCTCAAAACTGCAGAAGATTTCATAGATGATACTTTTGTTTGCATATATGGCGATTCAATTTTTCATTTTAGTCTTAGAAATATGATAAAACAGCATACTAAGAAAAAGGTATTTGTTACAATGAGTCTAAATGAATACAAAACCAACTTACCTTATGGGGTAATTGAAACTTCGAAAACTGGAAAGGTCTTAATCTGGAATGAGAAGCCAGAGATCAGAGCTAATGTAAACATGGGATGTTATGTGATGGAACCTGAAATTATGAGTTTAATTCCAAAAAATAAGCCATATGGGATGGATGATGTTATAAAAAAAGCCATGAATAGAAAAAAATTAGTAAGTAGTTTCATAACAAAGAAAGGATTTACAGATATTGGCAGCAAATCATCTTACAAAAAAGCATATCAGGAATACGTTCAAAAACTTGGAAAGATCTGAAAATAAAAATGAGTGAGCCGATCATTAGAGAGTTGAGAAAAGAAGACCTCTGGAATGGATTTCTAACAACACTTGATTCATTAAGACAAGCAAGTGATATTGACAGAAACAGGGCTGAGGAGATTTTTGAAAAAATTAATTCAAATCCAGATCATATAGTAGCAATCGCTGAATTAGACGGAAAAATAATAGGGGCCACAACACTTCTAATTGAGCCAAAATTCATTCACAAAGGAGGATTAGTAGGTCATATTGAAGATGTTGCAGTAGACCAGAACTTTCAAGGACAAAAAATTGGTGAAAAAATCATGAAATATCTTCTTGAATTTGCAAAGAATCGAGGCTGCTACAAGACAATTTTAGATTGCACAGATGATGTAAAGCCATTTTATGAAAAACTTGGCTTCAAGCATATTGCAAATGAATTGAGATTTGATCACATCTAGAAGTACTCCTTTTTGGGGCGCCTCTTTTTCAGCTTGGTCAAATAAGCCCCAACACCCATAACAGGAGCAGACAACACCATAAATAAAATTGGCACATACTTTACTGAATCTGTAATGAAATGATCATCAATTTTATTGATCATGGAATAACAAACATACATTCCCACTAACATAATTATTCCACCTGCAATAATCATTCCACCAATTGGTTTTGAACCAAATCGTTTTGACATGATAAAGGCAACTCCAGCTAAAATTCCAGCTGGGGCAACACCAATGGAAATGAATTGAAATATTTTTGGATCTGGTTCAAATGATCTCAAAAATGCATCATCTTCAGGGATAATAATCATAAAGTTGTAAACTGAAATCATTTCTCCTACAAACATTGCAAACAAAGCAACACTAATGATTGCAAGCCATTTCTCAATTGCCATAATTCTAACAAATTTTAGTTGATAAATAAACCATTCAAAAAATCATACAATTCCAACTAGGTTGGCTAATTCTTTCCTACATGCTGCGCCAAGTTTTTCTGCAGCTTCTTCAGGTGAAATATCATTTAAGAAAATACCATATCCACGTTCTAAGCCAGACCAAGGTTTGGTAATTGGGTAAATTTCAATATGCCAATGAATTTGTCTACTATTTTTCTTTTCAGGTGAAAGATGGAATACTAAATTATATGGAACATTTTTGATAGTTTTTGAAAGGCCACCCAAAGTTGACCTTAGAATTAATGATAAATCATTGATTTCTTTTTGAGTGATTTTTGAGAAACTAGTAGCATGTTTTTTGGGAGAAATCCAAAATTCGTATGGGTATGAAGGAGCCCATGGGCAAAATGCAATAAATCCGTCTGTTTGAAGAACCTGTCTTGGACCGCCAATCTCTTCATTTACTACCTGGCACATAGGACAAACACCTTTTTCATTTAGAATTATGTGAGAGGCTTCTGCTTCCTCTTCAATTATTGGAGGAATTGTAGAAAATGTTAGAAGATGAAGGTGAGGGTGAGGATTGGTATTACCAGCCAGTTCACCATGGTCACCATAAATTGAAACATAAGTTACTCCTTTTTGTGTATAAAGCCATCTCAATCTATCTTGAACAACAACTAGAACATTTGACCATTGTTCAGTATCAATTGTTGCAAATGTATCTTTTTTATTTGGTGATGCAACCACAATGTAATGATAACCGTATGCAGGTTCGCTATAGAAAGGTCTTTCACTGTAAGAGTTTTCAGTGTCTATTGAAACAATTGGATTCTTACTTTCAAAAACTCTAATTGACCAATTCTTTACATATTCATCTTCATTGTCTTGAAGACGTTGCAACATTCCATCTTTTGCAACAAGAGATAAAATAGAAGGATTTGTCATAGATTCATTTCCAGGTGCAAAAGGAAATTTTTTTGGATCGATAACTTTGTCATCTTTTTTTGAAACAATCATGAAACGCTCGGAAACATAACCCTTGCGCATATCTCCCATAATTATTATTGGAAATAAATGTCTGTTAAAATGTTTGCTAAGATCTGATTAAATTCAAAATACAAAAAAATGCAATAGAATTTTCATAAGATTAGGAAAATACCACTTTAATCAAAAAATGAACGTTTTTGAAAATCAAAAAACTGTAAGAAATTTATTTGCATATTTTATTTTGATCGCATATTTTGATGCAAGCTTTAAAGGAAAGCATCAGAACTTGGTTAGGCATGGATATTTTGGATAATTCAGATATTCATATGATTTACGTTTTGTTAGATGGCGTAGGAGATCTTCCACATCCAGATTTAGATGGAAAAACGCCATTAGAGGCTGCAAATACACCAACTTTAGACAAAATTGCCAGTAACGGCACAATAGGAGAGGTAATTTCTGTCGGAAAAGGAATAGCCCCCGAATCAGACATTGCTGTTTTCAACATGTTGGGATACAAATTCAATCATACAGATTATGTTGGTCGAGGAGTGATAGAAGCCATAGGAATTGGGATTGACTTCAAGGATGGAGATTTAGCACTAAGAGGAAATTATTCTACATTGAATGAAGAAGGAATAATCACAGATAGGAGAGCTGGAAGACATATTGAAAAAGAAGATGCATGTGGAGTGGCAAAAGAAATTGAAGAAAAGATCAAATTTTCACATCCCGATACATCAGTTGTAGTTTCTCCAACAATTGGACATAGAGTGACAGTTAGAATTAGAGTAAACTCTCGAAAACTATCTGCAAGAATTACCAATACCGACCCAGCATATAGCAATATTGGCGGTATGGGAGTAGCAAAAGCTGTTGGGGATTTCCTAAAAATTGAAAAATGTTTGCCGCTAGAAGGAACTGAAGATTCTAAATTTACTGCAAATCTAGTAAATGAGTTTTCAGAGCAATCAATAGAGATTTTGAAAGAGAGTGAAATTAACAAGAAACGACAAGAACAAAACAAAAAACAACTCAGTTGCATTTTACTTAGAGATGCAGGTAACAAATATCCAGATGTGGTTCCAATTAATGAGAAATACGGCATGAAATTTTCATGCATAGTGGACATGCCAGTTGAACTTGGAATTTCAGAAGTTCTCAAGATGAAAGCATTTGAAGCTGGTGGGCTGACAGATTATGAAGAAAAAGCAAGAGTAGCCGCTAAGGCTATGGAGACTCAAAATGCAATATACGTTCATCTCAAGGGACCAGATGAGTTTGGTCACGATGGAGATGCAATAGGTAAGATGAAAAACATAGAAGAAATTGATCAGAGATTCTTCAAAACTCTTGTTGAAAACATTGATTCAAGTAAAGTTGCAATTATCATTTCAGCGGATCATTCAACACCATGCATTAACAAAGGACATAGTGATGATCCTGTTCCAATTTTAGTTTCAGGTGATTTTATTAAAAATGATGGAACTACAAGAATGACTGAAGAACAAGCTAAGAAAGGAAGTATTGGTTTGCTTCAAGGTGCAGAAGTTGTTCCAAAATCTCTAGAATTAATTAAATCTCAAACATAATCAAGTTGTTTGCTTGTTGCATTTCAATTGCTTTGTTTCTAATTCTATCTACATCTATTGAATGATACATGGAAGGTGAAGTGCCTAATTTTTCCAAAACTCGACTTAGCATTCCAATTCCAATACTGAGTTCGTCTTCTTGAGCATGAGCAAATGCAACTGCAAATAGAAGAATTCCTTGAACAATTTCTTTTTCTCGTCCAAAACACTGTTTCCAAACACCTTCAAATGCCTCATGACATTCCCAGAATCTTTCATTGTTAAAGTAGAAAATTCCATCTTTGATACCTTGTTCTTTATCAATCTCTTCTTCGATGACATGCCGGATATTATCTATAGGCCCAATTGGAGATAGTTTTTCAACGAGTACGTTGAGATTTTCTTTTTCAACTCCTACATCGATCTCTACAAATTTTCTGGCAATCCTGGCAACTCTTACGGACACATTCATGTCAGATGCAAGATCTCTAGCTTTGTTAATTACCTCACGGGAATGCTCAGGGCCATAGCCTTTATTTTTGAAATGTAGCATATAGCGTTCCATGATATTAGTTTGTAGATATTTCTTAAATTTCTTTTCTAATTACAATCAAGGTTTATATGAAATATCCAAAGGATTTTGGGTACATGTCCATTATTGAGACTATCACTGACGTTGATAATACCTTTCTATCTAGAAGAGAGTTAACATGTAATTTCATAGGATTGGGAGGCAAACTCAAAAAACTTGAAGCAGTAGATATGATTACTAAAGAATTCAAACTAGACGGTAAGGTTGTAATTCCCATGGGATTAAAAACTCATGTAGGAAAACCGTTGATTACAGGAACTTTCTATGTTTATGATGACGAGGGATTAGCAAAAAAACACATCGATCCAACAATTTTCTCAAGACTAGAAAAAGCAAAAGCAAAACTAGCTGAAGCTACAACAGAAAAAGATCCTGCTGAGGAAACACCAACTAAAGATACAGAAGTAAAAGCAGATGAGTCAACAGAAAATGAATCTAAAGAAGAGGAGAAATCTGAATAATGGTGGGTAAAAAAGGATATAGTCCAAGTGTTTACAAATATTTCAAAGTAGATGGTGACAAAGTAACAAGAATCAGAAAGATTTGTTCAAGATGTGGAAAAGGTGTATTTATGTCACAACACAAAGACAGACACACGTGTGGAAAGTGTGGACTAACAGAATTTATTCAATAGATAGTGCTGATTAATATCAGTATCTCATTTCTATAGTATGCAGAATCCTAGATGTTTCCAACTTTTTTTAGTTCCTCTTTTATGAAAACGTAAGTTTCCCGAATTTTTATACGCTTTATAGACTCCAATAGTATGTTTTACCATGTTTTATCACGTCTAATCACGTCTATTTTTTCCACACCTAAAACTACATGATTTTTCCTAATATTGTCTTGGTTTCGTTTACATTGTTTACTAAAATATTACAATCACGTTATCAAAACTGATTTTTCTTTGTGATTTATTGGAACATATTCTTGGTAGCTTCACTTACTTTTGGAACTTTTAATGATTGGTCTGCTTCAACTAATAATGCTACTGCATCTTGTATTACAAAGACTGCTTCGGTAACCGCATCAAATAACATTTGTGCACTAAAATTTTGTTGAAATAAAAGTTTGTATCCTTCCAATACCGTAAAATCTTTTGCTGTCACCCTAGTAAAACCTCGTCCTCTAAGTGTTTTAGAAAATATTGCATTGATTTCATTTTTTTCTGGATCTTTTTTGCCTTTGAAATTATCCTGTAGTTTTTTCCCTATTCCAATAGAGGCTACAACTCTTATCATATCGATTTTAGAATAATATTCAATGACTACTACATAAGCCCCTGTTTGAAAAGGCGTATATTTTAAAGCAAATTTTACATCTTTATTTTTAGACTCAAACTCCTCTAAAGGCACTATTTTCAAAGTCTTCAGTATTCTCTGTTTAAGTTTGCCAGCATCAGCCAAGTAAAAATATAAAGCCTAACAATACCATAAAAAAGTATGCGAAATGTAAAAAAAGTCACTTTTGGGGATCTTGTTATAGAACAGGAAGAAGATGCAATTCGTATAAGAGAATTATTCAGCTCATAGATATTTTATCAACACAAAATTAGCCTTGAAAATAAAGGATTAGAGAAAAATTTCTAAAATAATAGAATAAGAAAGAAAATTCATGGGTGACAGGAAAGATTTCAGTCAAACTGAGCTGTTGAAGTATCTTGGTCAATTTACTGTTAATAGAGCTAGATGTGAAAAATGTGGAAAAACTGCACTTGATACAAAATTAAATTTACATCATAGAGATGGAAATTCTGAAAATAATAGTTACAAGAACATTGCAATCTATTGTGATGATCATCATAATCTTATCGAAGGTCGAGATAAAACGAAATCTGAATTAAGGTAAAATGAAACCTGTAATAATTATTGTAATTGTTTTTTCTTTATCGTTTGGAATGATGTTTTCAATTGATGCAGAACTAATTCCAGAACCTGAACCAGAACCAATTCCAGAACCTACTCCAGAACTAATTCCAGAACCAATTCCAGAACCTACTCCAAAACTAATTCCAGAACTAATTCCAGAACCTACTCCAGAACCAATTTCAGAACCTACTCCAGAACCAATTTCAGAACCAATTCCAGAACTTGCAGAGCCAGAATCACCGCAAGAATCTGAAAAATCATCTAATGGTGAACCAATAATCATTCCTGATGAGGATAAATCTGCTAATAACCAAATTATTTGGGTTTTTGTTATTATTAGTTTTATAATAATG
>Ga0209997_10000107_pt1 | contig 23243 bp, 15 predicted proteins | sample CR04metaG_FD_182079 | JGI IMG/M metagenome (GOLD analysis project Ga0209997, IMG submission 182079) | Deep subsurface microbial communities from Mariana Trench to uncover new lineages of life (NeLLi) - CR04 metaG (SPAdes) (version 2) | ecosystem: Environmental > Aquatic > Marine > Ocean trench...
CAATGATGGCCCGGAGGCACCTGCAACTGATTCTCTTTCTGCTTTTCGCTCCCGCGGTGCAGGACTGGGCACCGGCCAGGGCGCAATTGGTCCCGCCCCCCCTGCGAATTTATATTCCTTTTGAAGTAGCTTGGGACGGCATGGTCGAGACCCTCGAGAAAAATGAGTTTGAGTTGCTCCGTCAAAATCGAGGTCAGGGATTCATCCTGAGCAGCCTTCGTGAGCATAGCTCAGGGCTCTTAACTGAAAGTCAGATCAGCAAAATCGGTGAGAAGCCAAAGCTGATCGATGGCGACTGGGTTCGCGTACGATATCAATACGAAATCCGTGTAGAGCTGATTGCCGACCGGGAGACAGTCGTTACAGTGGATGCAAACATCCAAGCTCTAAAGCGCGAGTACCTGGGAAAGGAAACCTGGATCGAGATTCAGACCATCGGAAAACTGGAAGAGACGCTCTTGACCCAGTTCGGGCAGCACCTTTTCGGAGATGCCTTTAGCCTGCAGGAACCGAAAAAGGGTTTCTGGGAAAGAGACCCGACCTACGCCCCTGGACAGGAAAGACAAGGAGTACCCCGAATCGTAGGCCCTGAGAGATTACCGTGACCCACCACGAATGTCCCTTGATCTGATGAAATGAATGAGCGAACGCTAGAAATTCTTGACCAGTCGCTGGAATACTCGCTGTGGGCCTTTCTCTTTGTTTTTCTTGCCAGTCTCTGCTTCATCGCCCTGCGACTCAAGGCACGCAAACAAGGACTGGCCGATTATCTTCGTGACGAATTCGAAAGGCGATATGAACAAGAGATAGTGGGGGAAAATCTGGGAGAGGTTCTGGATGGAGCCGTGCCCCTGTCCAATCGAGTGCGGATGGCCACAAAGGCGCTGATCCTTTCCGTTGCGCTGGCCTTTGTATGTTTTCTGTTGGCCGGCTTTACTCCTCTCTCCTTTTTCGGAAATTTCGCCACTGAACCCACCCGGGAAACTGGGCCATTGAGATTGACTTTGCTGACCTACGAGCGCTTTTACGAGGGCTTCTCTTTGGAGGGAGAAGTTTGGAATCAAACTCAAGAGCCGATGGGAGGGTTAAAGGCCCTTGTTTCCATCTGGAAGTCGGAGCACGAGCTTCTGGATGAGGTCTCGGTTCAGATCAAGCCCGATCCTCTCCCCGCTCTCTCGGCTGGGACCTTCAGCCTCCGTTACACCGAAAATTCACCTTTCTTGTACGGCTACCAAGTCACCTTTGCAAACGACCAGGATATGGAAGTTCCCCACGTCGAAGGATTTGATGTTGAGTAAATCCTTTCGCCTGGATCCCCGCAAACGGCAACTCTTAACCCTGATTCCTTATCTCAAGAAGTACCAAGCAAGGGTCATCATTGGGGCAACCATGGTGCTCCTAACCAATATCGTTGCCGTCGTTTCGCCTTGGATTTTACGTAACGCCATCGATCAGCTCTATCTGGAAATCAGCCGCGATATTCTTCTTTATTATGCGGTACTCCTGATCGCAGCCAGCGTGGTGGAAGGGCTCTTCCGTTTCCTGATGCGGCGAATCCTGATCGGCGTCTCCAGAAACATTGAATACGATCTTCGCAACGACCTGTTTTCCCATCTTCAATCCCTTTCCCCCAGCTTTTACCAACGCAACCCCACCGGTGACATCATGTCTCGGGCCACCAATGACCTCAGTGCTGTTCGCATGGTGCTCGGACCCGGAATCATGTACTCCATAAACACCCTTTTTACGGCTGTTTTGACCATCAGCATTCTCGTGACCATCAACCTGCAGCTGGCCATCCTCACCCTGCTTCCTCTCTTGGCTGTGAGTGTCTGTGTGAAGTATTTCGGCAAACAAATCCATAAACGATTCGAGAGGATCCAGGAACAGTTTGCGACGCTCACAACTTTAGCCCAGGAAAATGTCTCGGGAATTCGTGTGGTCAAGGCATACAACCAGGAGGAAGCATTCATTGGACGTTTCCAGGAGGCTAATAAGGACTACGTCGACAGAAGCCTTTCCTTAGTCAGGGTTTGGGGAGTCTTTAACCCGCTGTTGACCCTTCTGCTGGGCCTCTCCTCGGTGGGGCTGCTCTGGTATGGAGGGCGTCAGGTCATTCAGGGCTCTATGACGGTGGGCGAGTTCGTTGCTTTTATGGCTTACCTCAGCATGCTCACCTGGCCCACCATCGCTCTCGGATGGGTGATCAACATCTTTGAACGTGGCTCAGCTTCCATGGGTCGAATGAATCAGATCTTTCAGTCAAGGCCGGAAATCAGGGATGAGCACCCGAGCACCCTCTCAACGCTCGAGGGCCACATTCAGGTGAAAAACCTTACTTTTTCCTATAACGGAGCGCCTGTCCTCAAAAACGTGAGCTTTGAAATTCCTTCAGGTCAGACGTTGGCCATCGTGGGGAGGACGGGAAGTGGAAAATCAACGTTGGTGAACCTGCTGTGTCGCTTGTATCAAGTTCCCGCAGCGGGCATCTTCATCGACGGCAACGACATCAACGATATTCCCCTGGAGACACTGCGAACCCATATTGGCTACGTTCCTCAGGAAACTTTTCTCTTCTCGGAGACCGTCCAGCAGAACATCGCTTTTGGGAGACCTGAAGCGAGTCCTCAGTCCATCCAGGAGAGCGCGAAAATCAGCAACATTTGGCCCGATATACAAGAGTTTCCCCGTAAGTTCGAGACCTTCGTAGGGGAGCGCGGGATTACCTTGTCGGGAGGCCAAAAGCAGCGAATTGCCATTAGCCGGGCGCTTCTGGTGAATCCCCGAATTCTCATTCTCGATGACGCCCTTTCCAGCGTCGACACCGAGACCGAGGAACGAATTCTTCAGGGGCTTTCCGGAGAATTCTCAAATCGGACCGTCATCTTGATTTCCCATCGGATCTCGACGGTCAGAATGGCCGATCAAATTCTGGTCCTGGAGAAGGGAGAAATCGTAGAACGGGGAACCCACGACGATCTCCTGAAAACAGAAGGACACTACGCCACCCTCTATGAGAGGCAACTGCTGAAGAAAGAACTGGGCATGGAATGAATCACTACCACGAAGAAGAAATCCTGGGGAAAGCGTATGACAGCCGGTTGGCACGGCGTTTGCTGAAGTATCTGCGCCCCTATCGCCTTGTGGTGGCGATCTCTATCCTGCTGCTCATCATTGTCTCCGGATTACGGCTGGTGGGACCCTATCTTACCCTGGTGGCCATTGACCGATACATCATGACCGGAGATTCCACTGGCCTTACCCCCATCGCCCTGCTTTTCCTGCTCGTTCTCCTCTTTCAGTTCGTCGTTGGGTTCGTCCAGACCTACCTCATGCATTGGATGGGACAGAAGATCATGTACGACCTTCGCATGGAGATCTTTACTCACGTCCAGAGACTGCACATGGGATACTTTGACCGAAATCCAGTCGGTCGTCTGATCACTCGAATCACCAACGACGTGGACGTCCTCAATGAGCTTTTCACCGCGGGCGTCATCAGCATCTTCGGCGACATCTTCACCCTGGCCGGCATCGTGCTCGTCATGCTCTGGCTGGATTGGAAACTGGCGCTGGTGTGCTTTTCCGTTGTACCTCTTCTGTTTGTTGTCACCATGATTTTCAAGATCAAAGTGCGCGGATCCTACCGTTGGGTACGCCGCAGTGTGGCTAAGATCAATGCCTTCCTTCAAGAGAACATTACGGGGATGTCTGTGGTTCAGATTTTTGTTCAGGAGAAGCGCAAACTCCACCAGTTCGATGAGAGGAACTTCGAGTATCTCCAGGCCAATCTCCTATCCATTTCCTACTACGCGGTCTTTTATCCGGTGGTCAACATGCTCGGGGTGGTTGCCGTCGCCCTGATCCTCTGGTACGGAGGAAATCAGGTTCTTGGGGCAACTCTGACTCTGGGCGTCCTGGTGGCTTTCATCCAGTATTCAGAACGCTTCTATAAACCCATCAGTGATCTCAGCGAGAAGTTCACCATCCTGCAAAGTGCCATGGCAAGTTCCGAGCGTATCTTCGCACTTCTGGATACCCAACCGGAGGTCGTCCCTCCTTCCCACCCGCTCAGGCCCGCAAAGATAGAAGGAAGAATCGAATTCAAGAATGTTTCCTTCGCCTACAACGAGGACACCCCGGTCTTGAAGAATATCGACCTGAGAGTGACCCCGGGAGAGAAGGTGGCCATTGTCGGAGCCACAGGAGCCGGAAAATCCACCCTCATCAATCTGCTATGCCGATTCTACGACGTCCAGGAAGGAGAAATCCGCCTGGACGGAGTTCCTATTCAAGATCTGGACCTGGGCCTTTTGCGTCAGTCGATCTCCGTTGTGCTTCAGGATACCTTTCTCTTCAGGGGTAGCATCGAAGAAAACATCAGTCTGTGGGGGAGACCCCTCAGACAGCAGGAAGTGGAAAGAGCCGCCCGGCAGGTCCACGCACATGAATTCATTCAAGCTCTTGCAGGAGGATATACCACGCCCGTGGCGGAGAGAGGGGCTGGTCTCTCGGTGGGTCAAAAACAGCTCTTGGCTTTCGCACGCGCGCTGGCCCATGATCCACAACTGCTGGTGTTAGATGAAGCCACTTCCTCGGTCGACACCGAAACCGAACTCCTGATCCAGGATGCGTTGGATCAACTCATGAAGGACCGGACCTGTTTGATCATCGCCCACCGGCTCTCCACAATCCAAAACTGCGATCGCATCATTGTTCTGCACAAAGGCGAAATCCGGGAGGAGGGATCCCATTTCGACCTCCTGAAAAAGCGAGGGATTTACTACAAGCTTTATCAGCTTCAGTACAAGAACCAGTTGGGGCAGGAGACTACAGCCGGCAGACCGGCTGACAACAGACAACAAACAACAGACACCAGACAATTGACAACTGACAGCTGACCGCCAGGAAGAAAAGACTGAGAACTGAGCACGGAGGACAAACCCGTTCTACTGATCTCTTGACTTTTTTTCCTTTCTGCGCGCGAAGCGCCGTCAGCACGACAGCACGACAGCACGACAGCACGACAGCACAAAAGCACAAAAGCACGAAGGCGCGCAAAGCGCGCTGAACTTGGAACCTGGAACCTTTCCCTGTAGATTGTAGGTGAAGTGAAGTGAACCCATGAAAGTGGAGTGTATCGATTACCGGCAGCTGCCCGGTCTGAATTCTCTTCTTCCGCAATATCTCTACCAGTACGACCAGGTGGACACCCTCTATGATTGTCCGGTGCATCTGAGCCTGGAGAATCTTAAGAAGCGAGCCGATTCGGTTCTAAGAAATCCGCCGACTTTTCCCCGTGATCAGCTGGTGGATTTGACCCTTGAGTTTAACCAGAGAGTTGGGGCCAGCGAGGAAGTTTTTCGGAATCTCGAAAAGCTGCGGTCCTCCAAGACCCTAGCGGTGGTTACGGGACAACAGCCAGGATTTTTCGGGGGGCCGGCCTTTACCATTTACAAGGCGCTCACGGCGGTTCGCCTGGCCCAGATTCTGAATGAAGAGGGCTACTCTGCGGTTCCTGTTTTCTGGTTGGCATCGGATGACTCCGACTTTCAGGAGGTCCGCTCCACATATTTTTTCGACGCCGGTGGAGACTTGTTTTCGGCGAGCTATCCGGGCCCACAAAAGAATAGCTCACGAATGGTGGGAACGATCCCTCTAGACGCTGTCGAAGAGTGTTTCAGCCATTTACAAGAGCAGGGGCCGAAAGGAGAGTTCCAGAAGGAAGTCCTCCAGATACTCCAGGACACTTACCCTCCTACAAAGAATTTCCGAGAAGCCTTGGGCTCATGGCTAAGCCACCTTTTTCGACCGTACGGTCTGATTCTCTTTGATGCACTTCTTCCCCGATATAAGCAAGGACTGGAGTCTTTGTTTTCCGTAGCCATAGAAAAGCGTCAGGACATCGTCCGAGCTTTGCAAGAAAGAGCGGAAGTGTTGAAGGAAAAGGGATTTGAGCCCCAGGTTCGGGTTCAGGACTCGGAGAGTCTCATTTTTTGGACCGAGGGTGAAGAGCGATACAAACTGGAGTATGGAGCAGAACGATATCAGAAGAAGGCCGGTACCCCACTGCAGTTGAGCAGCCAGCAACTCTTGGAGGAGTTGGGCAAGCAGGCAGGCAGGTTAGCTCCCAACGTGCTCCTGAGACCCATTGTTCAGGACCACTTGTTTCCCACAGTGGTTTATGTGGGGGGGGCTGCGGAGGTTGCCTATTATGCACAGATTTGTGCCATTAGTCCGTTCTGGAAGAAGGAAATGGCTGTCTTCCCGCGAGTGGGGATCACCCTGGTGGATCGAAAAGCTCAACGGTTGCTGAAGAAATATGGGTTGAAAGTCACCGATATTTTACAATGCACCCCACAGGAGATTTCTCGTCGGATCGTGGAAGGGAAAGACCCGGAACAGATTCTGGGGAAGCTCGGAAGTGTGCAGGAAGAACTCAGAACCGCACTAAAGTCATTAGGAAATGATATTGTGAAGATCGACCCGACAGTAGCAGAGATGCTGGGGGGGGCTGAGAAGAAGATTCTTTACCAGATCGAGAAGATCCAAAAAAGATTTATTGCCAACCACCGCAATCAGCAAGAGAACTTGGGGCAACACTTGGATTATCTGTATTCTCACCTTTACCCCAAGGGAAAGCTTCAGGAACGTGTCATCAGTTTCAACCAGTTCATGAGTGAAGAGGGTCCCGATCTGGTCGGGCGTTTAATGGATGTGATCAACCCGTTTTGCCCAAGTCATCAAGTGATATCTTTGTGAGAGCTTTCACGTACCTGTTCCATTTAGACTCCTGAAATGTTTCATCGCCAGCATCAACTGTATGCGAATGTGCTTCTGGCTGCTGACGTCCTGGCAGGTCTCTGGGGACTGTATCTCGCATACTACCTTCGCTACTACCTGGTTCGCTTCGCTCCTCTTGAGATCAGTAGTTTTTTCAATCCGGAACTGCTTCCCTTCCGAGACTATCTTTTCTACTTTCTGATCTCCGCTCCTTTGTGGGTCCTTCTTTTGATGTTGACCCAGCGCTATTCTGTGGTCCTGCGCCTTCCCTTGGGAGTACAGGCGTTTCGGGTTTTACAATTCATCGTGGCCACCGGCTTTTTCATGGGCTTCCTGACTTATAGTTTCAAGCTCCTGGTCAGCCGGCCGGTTTTCTTTGCCTTCTGGGGTTTTGCGGGGCTGATCCTTCTACTCAATCGAGTGATCCTGCATTGGATTCTTCGCACCGGCAACCTCAACGAGCACAGCCAGATTAAGATTCTGATCGCCGGTACGGATGACCGAGCAAGACGGGTAGGTCAGTTGGTGGAGAGCTACAAGATGTGGGGTTACCACGTTGTCGGTTACTTAAGCAGCGAAGAAGGCCAAGAACCCCCGCAGGACTTGAAAGTGGTCGGTTCATTGAAGGAACTGCCGCGTCTGCTGCACGAGCATGTGGTCGACGAAATCATTTTTCTGGGATCCCAAAGGAGAAATTTGGAAGAGTTCGAGAGGCTGGTTGAACTCTGTCAGGATCTCGGCATTCGAATTCGAGTTGCCACTGATTTCCTTCTCAACATCACTTCCGAAGTCTCACTAGAGTACCTCGAGAACCTGCCCATGCTCACCTTTTCAAAGGTTCCCGATGACACCATCGGCCTTCTCGCCAAGAGAGTGTTGGATGTGTTGGTTGCTGTGGTTCTGCTGGTGGCATTTTCCCCATTTGCCCTGATTACAGGGGCTCTCATCAAATTGACTTCTTCCGGACCCATGTTCTACAGACAGGTTCGATGCGGTTTGTTTGGACGGAAATTCAAGCTCATCAAGTTCAGGACAATGATCGAGGGTGCAGAAGACAAACTGTGGGAGATTAAACATCTCAATGAGATGGGGGGCCCCGTCTTTAAGATGCGTCATGATCCTCGAGTCACGCCACTGGGTCGGGTTTTACGGAAGTTCAGTATTGACGAATTACCCCAGGCCTGGAATGTCCTCAAAGGGGAAATGAGTATCGTCGGTCCTCGGGCACCGCTGTTCGAGGAGGTCCAGCATTACACCACCAAACAGAGGCGGCGGTTGAGCGTGAAGCCTGGAATTACCTGTCTTTGGCAAGTTTCTGGCCGGAACGACATCGACTTTAGCAGATGGATGGAGTTGGATCTCGAGTACATCGATAATTGGTCCTTCTGGCTGGATGTTCGAATCATGTTGAGAACCATTCCTGCGGTATTCACCGCTCGAGGAGCCCGCTGACCGCTGACCAAGGTCAGCGGAAATTCAAAATTCAAAATCCCAAACTACCGGCCTGAGGCCGGAAATTCAAAATTCAAAATTCAAAACAAATTCGAAATAAATTCCTTTTTCTTCCTTCTCTCCTTCTCTCTCCGATCTCCAGATGGGCGGACCTTCAAGGTATAATTTAGGGATGGTTGATGGATTTGTGATCGCCTTTGGGTTGGCGATAGGAAGCTTCTTGAATGTCTGCATCCATCGAATTCCCCGGGGCCAGTCCATCACGCGCCCTAGGTCAAGCTGCCCCCACTGCCATCATTCCATCAGACCCTGGGAGAATATTCCCGTCTTCAGCTATCTCTTTCTGCGAGGGAAATGCAGTCAATGTGGGGAGAGAATTTCCTGGGTTTATCCAACCGTGGAGGTGGTTACCGGCTTCACCTTTTACTTTCTCTTTCTCAAGTACGGATTTTACACGCCCGTCTTTGTCAACATGGTCTTTTTTGGTCTGCTTCTGATTCTGACTTTCGTTGACCTTTTCGAAAGGATTCTTCCCAATATTTTGACTCTGGGTGGCTCGGTCTTCGGTTTTCTGGTGTCACCCTTTCAATCTGGAGAGTTCTTTGATCCGTTTCGCTTTCTGGATCTCCCCAATGTGATATGGACACACTATGTGGACTCCATCATCGGCATTCTGGTGGGTGGAGGGTTTCTTTGGTTCGTAGCCGAGCTTTACTTCAGAGTCAGGAAAATCGAGGGCATGGGCTTTGGCGATATCAAGATGATGGCGATGGTGGGTGCCTTCCTGGGATGGGGCTATGCCTGGTTAACCATACTCATGGGATCGCTGTTGGGAGCCGTGGTGGGATCCCTTTTCATTTTGATCTCTCGTAAAGGGCGCAGATATGAACTGCCCTTTGGAAGCTTCCTTGCTGCGGGTGCCATAGCCAGCACCCTTTGGGGACGAGAAGTGTTCTCTTTCTACTTGAGTCAATTCTAGCCAGGACCTCCTTATAGATCCTCTTCCGGAATGTGGGAGGCACCTCACTTCGTGCTTTCGTGCATTCGTGCTGTCGTGCTGTCGTTCGGATTCGGCAACTGAGGTGGCTCCTACATTCACCCCTCTCCCGAAAATTTACTTCGTAGATTCTCCGATCGGCACGTTATAGCACTGAAAGGAGAAAAATGTGATGAAATCAAAACGATCTCACTGGGGGAAGTCCATAGGAGTTTTGCTCCTCTTTCTGCTGGCTCCACTGGCACTGGGCGAAGAGAGTCCAAAGATCAACCTCAACACGGCAACACTCTCACAGCTGAATGGTCTACCAGGTATTGGACCGGTGATCGCTGAACGCATTCTGGAGCTTCGCGAGAAGAGTGGCCCCTACAAGCGAATCGAGGATTTGATGAATATCCGGGGAATCGGTGAGAAGAAGTTCCTGAAGCTGAAGGATCTCATTACCGTGAAAACGCCCAGGCAGGAGTCCGAAGGCAAGATTCAAAATTCTGAGATTCAGAAGTCGGGTAGCTAATAGCTGCTCTTCGCGCGTTCGGCACTTCGTGACGTCGTGCTTCGTGCTGTCGTGCTGTCGTACGCGCTTCGAGCGCAGAAAAACATTGGTCATGAATCTCGGATTTCGAAATTGTTTGGAATTTCGGATTTGGGATTTTGAATTTCCGCTGACCGAGGTCAGCGGTTTTACGCATCGTCTCGTTTGAGCGTCGGTCGATCCTTCTTCAGAGTTGGCTTTTCCTCTGAATCACCTTCATTGCTTTCCCGATTGGTCTTGCGCTTGAGCGTGGGTCTTTTGGCCCCACCAGAAGCGGCGGATGAACCGGGAGCAAGCAGGCTGTTGTCGATCTCGATCAAACGGGCCTTGACCCGCTCGAACTCAGAGCTATTGAGAATATATTCGTCCTTGACAGGAAGATAGGAAATCTCCTCCTGGACTTTTACAATGCGGGACTCATGGGTGGGATGAGTCCGCCAAAAGCTGGCAAATTTTCCGGGTGTGTTCTCTTCCTTGGCCTGCAGTTTCTCAAAGAAGGTAATGAAGGCGTTGGGATCATAGTCGGTATTCCACAAGTACTGAGTACCCAGCTGATCGGCTTCTTCCTCCGATTTACGGGTGATTCCGAGAACGGCCAGGGACATTCCCATCCCCAGGGCCGCGTTGATTCCATATTGGGCCCAGTACCCGCCACCGACGAAAAGGGCAGGAAGTGCGGCAAACTGCATCAACTGACCCTTCGTCATCCGTTCCGTGGCGTGACGGGCGGTCACGTGAGCAATTTCATGAGCCATCACCCCCGCCAATTCGGATTCACTCTCAGCCTCCAAGATGAGCCCTTTGTTGATGTAGAAGTACCCCCCGGGCAAAGCGAAGGCGTTCACGTCATCCGAGTCAACGACTTTGACGACAAAGGGAACCTTGGCATCCGAGTGCTTCACGAGGTTCTGGGCCAATCGATCGATGTATTCGGTGACAACAGGATCCTCAACCAGACGCGCGGTCTGTTCGAAATTTTGTGAGTACTCCGCTCCCATTTGAATTTCCTTCTCCAAAGAGATGAAATTCGGGAAGATAAAGGCGACTCTCCCGTTGATCTTGCGGTTTCCGATATCCTCCACGTCGCCATGTTTCCGGCCGGCAAAGGCCTGGAGTGGAAACACCAAGAGTAGAAGAAGTAAGAATCCAACCGTTCTGTGTGCTTTATGCCTCATGTTCAGCGTGCTCCCTGTAAAGTCTTAAGTTTATTATAGCCTATCTTAATCTTTTCTTCACGCCTAATTGCTTGATACTGTCGTTACCTATTCAGACGAAAACTCGCGCCAGATGTTTCACTTCAACCAGGATTAGTTTGAGAGCTCTAGCCCGGACTATGCATGAATTCTCTACTGCAGCGACGAAATCACCCGGCGTGCTGCACCGCCTGTGTTACACTCGACCGGCCTCCTCAACGTACTGCAGAGAGTACGTTTCCGGGGGCCGAGCCGCAAGCAGGTGCCCCCGCGTGTGGCGCAACGCACCCAGGTCGACGCTTTCGTCGCTTCGTGACAAGAACCTATTCATAATCCGGGCTGGGCGCAGGGTTGGAAAGTCAACAAAGATGCAACTGTAATCAGCCCGAAATGCCTTCAATAAAGATTCTTACCGCAAGGCAGATCAATCAGGTGGATCATCTCACCAGTGAGCAGCACGGCATTCCCAGCTCGTTGTTGATGGAGAACGCGGGTCTGCATCTTTATAAGACACTGGCGAAATATTTCGAGGATTTGGACTCTCGTCTCATCGCCATCATCTGCGGAAAAGGGAATAACGGCGGAGATGGAATCGTTCTCGCGCGTCAACTCGTCCAGCGCAAAATCAATCCGGACGTCTACTTACTCAGCAAGGTGACGGATGTCTCCGGTGACGCTCGGGCCAACCTGGAGACCTATCTGAAATCCGGAGAAGAGGTCATAGAAGTCACTGACACGAGGGAATGGGAGAGAATTAGCGAAGAGTTCAGCCGTTACGACATCATCGTGGATGCTCTTTTGGGGACCGGGATCAGTAAGCCTCTGGAGGGCCTCTATTCCAAGGTCGTTGCTACAGTCAACCAAAGCAAGGCCTTCGTCCTATCCGTGGATATTCCCTCCGGGATGTTTTCCGACTCCTTGACCGGGGGCGTTCCAACCGTCCAGGCCGAGGCTACCGTCACCTTTACCGCTCCCAAGATCGCCCATATCCTCAATGAGGATCAGAAAGCCCTGGGCAAACTGCATATCGTCCCCATCGGCAGCCCATCATCACTCCTGGAGAACCCGGAATACGACTTGAACCTCCTGACTCGCGAGCAGATCTGTTCTTACCTTCCTCCTCAAGAGATCCGATCCCACAAGGGACATTTTGGGCATGTGGCCCTGGTTTCGGGAAGTCGCGGCAAATCGGGAGCAGCCGTTCTCAGTGGCAGTGCCGCCCTTCGGACCGGTTCCGGCCTGGTCACGCTTTGTGTCCCTGAGGCGATCCAGGATGTGGTCGCATCCTTTCAGGCGGAACTCATGACTGAAGGTCTTCCTTCGACACCACAGGGAACCTTTGCATCTCAAGCGACCGATCAGTTACTGGAGCTTCTTCAGGACAAAGACGCAGCCGGAATAGGTCCGGGACTGGGTCGAGAAAGGGAAACCGTTGACCTGATCCACACAGTGGTCAACAAAGCCACCCTTCCCCTTCTCCTGGATGCCGATGCCTTGAACGCCTTTGAGGGCAAGACCAACAAGTTGCAAAACGACAATGGTCAACCTCTCATTCTGACGCCTCACCCGGGAGAATTCTCTCGCCTCCTGGGACGTCCCACCCAGGAAATCCTTCCAAAAAAAGTAGAACTTGCCCGCCAGTTTGCTCAGGAAAAAGGTGTCTGGTTGGTCCTCAAGAGTTTTCGAACGCTGATTGCTGAACCGGCCGGCCAAGTTTTTGTCTGTCCACTGGGGAATCCCGGTATGGCCACCGCGGGTATGGGTGACGTTTTAACAGGCACTGTAACCTCTTTGTTGGGGATCTTCGCGGCTCGGGGCATGACCACACCCAATGATATTTTGCAAGCGGTTCTGGTGGGCGTCTATCTGCATTCCCTGGCGGGTGATCTGGCGGCTCTGGAGGTGGGTCTTCGAGCCCTCACTGCCGGAGACGTAACCGCTCATCTCGGCAAAGCCTACCAGGCGCTGACCGAAGAGCTACCCTGATGGAGATTCAATGCTCCAAGAGTGAAGAGGAGACTCTTCGGATTGGCGAGAAAATCGGCAGGAAACTTCACCCGCCTCGGGTGATCTTGCTTTACGGTGAACTCGGATCGGGTAAAACCGTTCTTGTTCGAGGATTGGCTCAGGGTCTGGGCATCCAAGATCCAGCCCTGGTGCGGAGTCCCTCCTTCACTCTTGTCAATCAATATGCAGGCAAGGAAGGCACGATTTACCACATCGATTTCTATCGGCTGGAGGGCCCAAGGGACTTCTTTTCCATTGGTCTGGAGGAGATCCTTGCCAGCCCCTCCATCGTCATTATCGAGTGGGCGGAAAAATTGCTGCTGGAGCCGGAAAATCCACTCAAGATTCGTATCCACACCAACGCCGATCCTGATACCCGTCGATTGGAAATCGAAGGTTACTGACCCAAACCCGGATCACTTGCGGTTGCCGCAGCATCAGCTGTGGTATAGCGGATCGCACCCGACTCATCGGTGAAGAAACTTCGGATACCACTGGCACCATAGACCAGAGGCCTGGCATCGATCGTGTACTGAACGCCACTCCCGGAAAGCGAGAACGAATAGGCTTCCGCCGTTCCTGACCCCAGCACGCTGTCGATCAAATTAGCGCCCTGTAGGCTGACCAGGTCCGCTGCAAAATCCCCGGAACCGGATTTTACTGCAAAGGTGATCTGAGCGGTCACCAGGGTGCGAATCGCACTGATGGCGGAGCTTTCATGGGCTGCCATTTTCGATTTGGCAAGATTCGGCACCGCAATTGCGGCAATAATCCCGATAACCAGGACAACGATCATCAATTCGATCAAAGAAAACCCTTTGTTTTTTTTCACATAACGCACTAAGTCTATATTCATAACAATTCCCTCGATTCAATTATGTTTGGCTGTATCCAAAAAATCAGAAATTTAAGAAACTTAATGGCTATGTTAGCGGTATCGGAAAGGAGTTGCGGTGACGGGTATCACAGCAACCCCAATACCACCTTCAGTTGTGTGAGATTTCCCGTAGTTTTCTTCTAAAAAACGCTCGCAAGGCGTGCTCTGATCACTCTTCCAAGACAGCAATCCCTTCGATTTCAAGCAGATAATCCGGGGAGGCGAGCTGGTCAATCTGGAGCAAGGTGCTGGCAGGAGCTTTCCCACCGGTATACTCCTCCCGGATATCCCCTGCTTTTCGAAATTCGTCGATGCTGAGCGTATAAATGGTGATCTTCACCAGGTGGTCGAAGGTGGCTCCCTGAGAGGCGAGCAGGCTTTTCAGGTTCTCATAGACCTGTCTCACTTGAGCCCGCATGTCGCCTTTGCCGATCAGCTCTCCCTTTTCGTTGACGGCGGTCTGACCGGAAAAATAGAGGGTCTTCCCTGCCCTGACCAGTTGAGTGTAAGCCGTGGGTTGGGTGGTCCCTGATGGATTCATTCTTTCAATCTGAATGAGCATTCCGAACGCTTCTCCTTTCCAGGTGAGTAGGTATAGAACTAGAAATAAACCCAAAAGCCATTGACGCATGTACCGACCTCCCTCAATTTGGATCAGTGTCTAGATTCAAGCCTTCATACTCTTCTTGAACCAATTCCTTGTCGTATTGCCTCTCCAGCCGTCGAACAACGAAGTGTCCTTGAGCCATATCCTGAAAATGATTGATGAAAATGGAATTGATCAATGCTCCACCGACAGCGCCAATAGCAGGGACGGACATGGCGGCCACCTTTTCGGAGACGGCGATGCCGAATCGCGCAGTCACTGCCGAGAGGAGTCGAACCAGGGCGGGTGCGCCTTTCTCAACCAGGCCTTTCTCGGCGATATGCTGAGCGGCATCACTCACGGCTTTTGCCAAAGCAGACCGGACCGCGAAATAACCGGTTTCAACAGCATCATCGGCGCTTGACTTCCCTCCCAGTGCGAAGACCTCCAAGCAAGCCAATCTTGTTTCAATGGAGTTGATGTCTTCGCCCTCACTGCGAGCGATGTCGGCGATCGAGCGGAAAATGATGGTGGTGGATATGGGCAGTTCGACCAGCAATCCGGGCAAACCAAAAGCTCCTCCCGTGGCCCCTACGGTGATGGCAGCCAGCGCGTGGAGGCGGTCCTGAGGGGGACCGCTGGCCTTTTCCAGTGATTTCACCGCCACTTCAAGGGACTTGTGCAATGAGCTGTTGACCACCTCGCGGATCGTTTCCGACCAGTTCTCCGGCAACAGACCAAAGGCCTTTTCAATCGGCGTTCCCACCTTATCCGTCAATCTGGCGGCCAGGCTGGGCCTCTCCAGCAACTGCTTGGCGTAGCGGAGGTCGTCAAGGTGCTGCCTGGAAATCTGCATGTTTCGTGTATTACATCTGTAAAGAGGCGCGCTGACAAGAGCAATGACAAAAAAACTAGGATACCCGTAGGGGCGCACGGCCGTGCGCCCTATAAGCCATTGATAAAGCAAGAGTTGTGGGCGCACAGCCGGGCGCCCCTACAAAGAACGCCTGGATCGACCTTTGTCACCTGGGCCCGACGGCTGTCAGGTTCAGGGTCGAGTTTCCTTCTGGATGACCTAGGGTAATGTCAAAGGTCACCGTGCCGCCCGTGTTCCCTTCCGAGGTGGCTTCCACGGTAATGGAATTCAGTGGTGTCTCTCCGGAGATGGTCCAGTTCTTTCTGTCGTCGCTTTCCGCAGCCGGAGGAGATTCCAGGAAATTGAAGTCGGTGCTCAGAGCCGAAATCACTTGAACATTCGTCTCTGCGGCGAAGGTCAGGTTCATGGACTCGATGGCTGTTTTTGAACCCTGGGTGATGAAGTACTCAAACCGGTTCACACCCGGTGTAGGATCATCCGTCGACACTTTAGGAGAAATCGTAATATTGGGAGCGGGTGCTGACCCGGTCCAGGGGGTGACCTGGGCCTCTACTTTGGGAGGATGAACCATGATGTGGGTGGTGGAAGTCTGATCTCCCAAAGTTCCCGTCACCGTCACCTGGCAGTTGGTCTCCACCTCACCGGCTGTGAACACCACGTTGGCGGCGTTGCGCTCATCCGTGGTGACTTGAGGACTCGCCAGAACCCCACAACCTTCGGGTTCCAGGGTCAGCTGGACCTCACTGTCCGCCTGGGCACTGACTCCTATGCGGACGGTTTGAGTGTCATGAAGTCCACTCCCCTCCGGTACCCGCACCCCGAACCGGGTCGGTTGCGAGGCTTCTTGGCAGCCAACGGCGCCCACAATGGCTCCCACCAGTAAAATCAGAGTAGATCGTTTGATTCGCATGAGAAACCTCCTCTCACCTTGAATGAAATTGCTGAGACTCTTTTGATCGATGTTAAACCCGCAGAAGAGCAGGCGCAAGAGAAATCGAACGGCCCTGGGGAGGAGGGTTCTCTTAGGGGATCGGGTCCAGCACTTCGATCCTGATTTCCTGGCCGCTGCAGCGAATCTCAGGGACGTACATGGCATGTCCCAGCACGGGTAGAGCGTGGAATTGGCCGGGGACCTCAGCTCTAAGCTGATAGCGGATTTCCCACACCCCCTTGGGGAAGCTTATCGATAAAAAGAGCCACCTTTCGGTCGCGCAGCTCCCGATAAACCCAGCGGCTGCGACCCGTGTAATCCGCGTGATTCCTCTCCCCGTTATGGGAGAGAGTTTTCACCGCACCCGATTTGAGCTCCTTCACATAAAGGGGTCCGCCGCTCTGGAGGGCCACGGCTTCCAGGCCTGCCGGCTTCAGATCTTCGAAGACCAGATACTCGTAGTTGTTTTTCGCCTCAATGGTCATGACCACCTCGACGCGCTCCCCACTGAGGACCTTCTGGCCATCTTCCAGGGGCTGCTTTTCGTGAATGTACCCGTTGAGCAGGGTTTGCTGGGGAACCAGCCTATAATAACGCCGATCAACAAATATTTCGTTGCCCGAGGCCGTAACCGGTTCCTCGAGACTGAAAAATTGGGCCTGCACAGCAAAGTAAAGAGGAGCTTGCCCGGATATTTTCAAGATTCGAATCTGGTTGATGCCATTTCGGATCAAGGCCGGATCAATGGTGAATCGGCTGGGGGCACTGAGAGTGTCCTCCGGTGTTATTTTTCTGCTGGCCACCAGGGTGCCATTGACGCTCAACTGGTACTCCACTTCGGCCTCCAGCTCTCCGCTCTGGGCCAGGTAGTCATTCATGGCCAGAATCACGATGGCGGTATCGCGGGTGTTCGACCACTGGGCTCCCCGGCGGTTCTTAATGAGCCAGTTCGTCACCGGCTCGATCAGCCGGTTTCCCGGGTCAATCTTCAAAATGGCCTTCAGTGCAAAGGCCGTCGCTTCCACTCCCCCATCGGACCAGCGCCAGAAGATTCCGTCCTCTCCCCAGTGGGCAGTGGACAGGCTTTCTTCCTGTAGCTGCCCTGGCCCGGGTATCAGTGCCGAGTTTTCAGGAGAACGGTCGATCTTCACTCCATTTTCGAGATTCCGAACCAATACTCTGGCCCGTTCCTGATCGCCGTAATGATAAGCACTCAATGCCAGCAGCGAGCGCGTATAGGCGTTGAGACGATCACGCTGGTCCCACAAATGGTCGAAAGCTCGAACCTGGAAGCGGCTGGGTCCGTTTGTCGGGCTCCATTGTCGAGAGGTAGACAGGGCATACAGCATCCAGGCCTGTAGATCGTAGCGGCTCTCGGCTTCCACAATCTGCTGGTCCAGGTACTGGACGGCCCGTGTGATCGCCGCAGGCTGCACTTCGATTCCAGCCTCCTGAGCCAGGGACAATCCCCAGACCACATAGGCGGTCATGAAGTGATCGCTTTCTCCCTCTTTCCACCAACCCCAGCCCCCATCCGAGTGCTGGAAGTCGTAGAGTCGTTCGAGTCCCTGTTGAATCATCTCGTCCAAATTCGAGAGGTCCTTTGCCCCCTGAGGGTGGGTCTTGGAGGCGAACTCCTGGTCGATTCCGCCGAACCTTCTGTTGAGAACGATATCTCGACTCAGTCCCAGATCCTGTAAGGTCCGAGCGGTGATGGCGGCGGGCAGAAAACGGCTCATGGTCTGCTCCGTGCACCCGTAAGGATAGTCGATCAGATAGGGGAGAGCATCGAGCATGGTGACAGCCAGGCTGGGCGTCAACTGAACGCTCAGAGAGGTGCTACCTGCCCTGCGAGGGGGAAGATCGAGATGGATGGTCAAGTCCTCCGAGCGCATTTTCCCTGCTTGGGAAATGAACTTCTCAATCCCATGTTCGTGAACCAGGTAGGTCTTCTCCATGGCATCGGCATAGGGGTCGGCGTGGGCCAGGACGTTGAGCCGGGCCTGGCCTGCCTCCCGGACCCGGACGATCCAGTTCAGTCGCTCCTGGCCTCCCGCTTCGACTCGAAGAGAGCCGATCTGGTCATGGATGATCCGACCGTTTCGCAGCAAACCCAGAATCTGAAGTCCATCAGCCTCCAGGCGGATCTGGGTCTCTAAGGGCTCTTCGGTGTTGTTGTTGATCACGGCGGAAATGGTGACCTGATCCCCCACCACAAAGAAACGAGGGGCCTGTAAACGCACAATCAGGGGTTGGCTGGTCCGAACCTGGGCGGTGGTCTGTCCGAAAGTGCTGTCCTTTCCCACCGCCCGCACCGTGGTGCGCCAGCTGGTCAGGGAGTCGGGGAACTTCATGGTCAGAAAGGCCTTGCCGTTGCCATCAGTGAGGAGATGGGATCGCCAGAAAGCGGTGGCCCGAAAGTCGCTGCGCACCTGGACATTCAGGTTCTCCCCAATCTGCCCTTGGATCAAGGTTTCCGCCGGAAGGCCCTCAGCCTCGATCAACTGGGAGGCGGGCGCTCTGGCGGAGAACTCACCCGCATTGCGGGATTTTGCCGCTTCCAGGCGAGTCCCACCCACAGCGTCTTGGTAAAGCTCTCGACCGGTACCTCCTAGCAGCGCGCCGCCCCGATTTCGCTCGTCCACGAGGCGATCTCCGGGTCCCTCCACCAGTCGCGCGTAACTCTTGAGTTGAAAGGAACTGGTGGTTTGAACCAGGCGCTGGCGTTTTCTTCCGTAAAAAAACTGGCGAGGGTCGGAAGCATACTCAGCTTGGATCGCGTAAACGGATTCATCCACCGTTCCCACGGCGATTTCGGCCGATACGGGATGACCCTGGCTATCGGTTGTGGTAATGGTGATCTTCCCTTCCTGGCCCGGCTCGTACTCTTGGCGGTCGGTCTCAACTGCGATATTGAGAAATTTCTCCACAGGAGGAACGATCACCTCCTCGGTGTCCACAAAAATCTGGCGATCGCTGACCATGGCGGCGCTCAAGAAAAGGTTGGGGACATGTTGTGCCTCGATCGGCACCTGGATGAGCTTGGCCGTTCCCGTCACATGAACCAGTTGGTAGCTGTAAAGATCTTCCCCCTCCAGACTAAAGAGGATGTATCGATTGCTAGTGGAGATGCTCAGCATCACAGGTGCCACCTGGCCAACCCGAAAGGTGTCCTTATCCAGAATGATTTCGAGCCCCCCGTGACGGTATCCGAGTTCTGTAGTCCTGCCGGTGGCCACCCACACACTGGTTTCTGCACGAATCGGGGCGGTTCGTTCTTCGCGACTCGTCCACAAGATCCGGTAGTACCCTTCTCGATCGGGGGAGAAACGGAGTTGGGCCTCTCCCTGTTCGTTGGTGGTGATCGTGCGTGTCAGGACTTCTTCGTCCTGGTAGCCCCGACGCTGGAGTTGCCAGCCTGGACCTGAGGACACCTGGGGTGGAAAGACGGTCAACTCCGCTTGAAGAGTTTTGAGTCGCTCTCCTGTGACCTGGCGTCCCCTGGGGTCGATCCAGATCTCCTCCCAGAAGCTGCGCAGCACTTTGACGGTGCCCAGGGCCTCGACGGGCTGATGGTTGGCGTCAAGGGCCTTGATGTTGATTTCAACCGTGTCCTGCGGGCGGTAGAGGTTGTGGAGAGGGCGCAAATAGGCGAAGTAAGGCTGGCGTGTCACCCGCACGATCCCTCCTCCGATAACCTCACGCCGGGAAGAGTCGGTCACCCGCGCCTCGATCTCATACTCCTGATCCTGGGTACTGTTGGCGGGAGTCTGAAAGGAAAGCAAAGCCTTCCCATTGACGTCCGTCTTGATCTTTTCCCGACGGATGACCTGCCCTCTCCAACCGCCATAGTATCCGCGAGTTGATGAGAAATCACTATAAAACCAGGGAAAATCACGCTGCGGGCGCCAGTACTGGTAAAAGGGTCGTTGGTAGATCAGCACTTCCACCTCAGCGTCCGCCACAGGGGCTCCGAAGTAGTAGTCCACTGCAAGAGTGACCTCAACAGTTTCTCCCAATCGAAAGACCTTTTTCTTGCCGTTTTCTTCCGGTGTCTGAATGCCGACCTTAAACTCGGGCAGCTTGTATTCCTCCAGACGAAACATCCGGGAGCTGCCGATCCAGTTTCCCCTGCCCTCATCCCAAAACTGAATGTTGTACTCACCCAGAGGCATCGCTTCCGTCAATTCGAGAGAGCCCCAGGCACTGCCAAAAGCGTTCAGAGTGACCTTCTCTTTTTTCACTGCCGCTCCCTGGGGATCGTTGATCTGAAATTCAATCACTTCCTGAGAAGGGGTAAACAGACGAAAGTCCTGCTCCCTGCGTGCCACAATCTTCCAATGCATCTCCTCTCCGGGCCGGTAGGCGGGCCGGTCGGTAAAAGCATAGACACGCCATTGTTGATCCGAGGACAAGTAGCGGGTGTGCCCGACACTAAAGGCCTGACGCTCATCCAGGGAAGCGAAGACAAAGACTTGCCACCCGGCTGAAGACACCTCCAGATCAAAGACGGCGATACCGTCCGAATCGGTCCTCATCTCCCACTTCTGCCAGACCTCTGCCTGACGAGAATACTGCCAGAGGTGAACCTGGGCATTAGCCAAGGGCGATCCGTCCAGGGCATTGCAGTAATAAACCAGAGCTTGTGTGCCCTGGGTTTTCAGGACCAGCGAAGTATCGGTGACCAGAATCAGTTCTCTGGCGGTCTGCCCATTTCCAGAGGCCACCAGGAGATAGGCACCCACAGGCAATTTCTCTTCCACCCTGACGGGATGGGCGCCCGGTTTGTGGTCACCGCGATCTTCAGTCTCTTCGGACCAAGACTTGATCATCGCCTGCCGGGGTGGAGTGATGGCATCCAGCCACCCATCGCCCTCGCCTCGGAGACGAACATGGCGGGTGAGGTTCACCCTGTAGAGGGTGAAATCGATCTCTTGTAGGTTACGCCAGTTCAGGTGAAACTGAATTTCCGAGTCGGGGAGAAAGACGTTGGAGACGGCCAAGCCGATGCGGGGAGAGGTGATTTCCCGGATCTGAGAATTGGCCTGATCCCAGTAGCGGGTCTCTCCCCGGGAATACTGACGGACCAGCCGGCGATACAGCTCCAGGGCCTTGACGTAGTCCGGCTCATTGACCCACTGGCCATTCTCGTTGACGCGAACTTGCCCGACATTGGCCATCCACTGGGCATAGTGAAAGAGCGCATCATCGTACCATTCCCGGTCCAGACCGTCGCGGGCCGACCTGTCGGCGCCGCCTTCTAGAACGGCCTCGAATTCATCACTGGCCCGCTGTCTCTGCGACCCATCGCCCTGGTTTCGCAGGGTCATCGCGATCAGGTAGTGGGCATGAGCCTGATCATTCTCGTCCTGGGTAATTTCCAGGGCGTTTTCCAGGATCTCGAGAGGAAGAATGTTGCCGAAGGAGCCGTAGTAGTAATATTGATCTTGCCAGGTGGGTTCGCTGATTTTCCAAACGATTTCCAAATAGTTCCGGCGAGCGGTCTCGATGTCCCTGGACTTGGCCCACCAGGCCAGGGCTTGCTGGTAATGAGTCCAGGCTGAACCCCAGTTTCGGGAGTCGTTACGGAGCCACCAGAAATCTCCCAGGGACTTCTGAGCTTCCACCCAGATCAGGTCCTGATCCTGCGGCTCCTGGGACTGGTTAATCAGACCCAGCAGCGCCTCACGGGCTCTTTCAAATTCGGTGCTGTCAGATGTACGGGTGGCTGCCTGGGCTCTCCATCGGGTATCCGCCATACGAAGAGTCACCCAGCGAGCTTCCCTGGCTGACAAAGTCAGCTTCTCGGCCTCTTCATAGAGTTCATGAGCTCGCTGGTAGGATCCTTCGGCGTAAAAGCTCTCGGCCTGCTGCTTGAGCTCTTCATATTCGATCGCCGGCGACTGGGCCAGACTAAGGCCAAAAATGGTGAGCAAAAACAAGGACGGTGCTCGTTTCTTCATCATATTTTTTTATTCTTCTCCTAGAATAACCGGTCGTTCCTTGTTGGTGTGAAGATCGACGGTCTACCGGTCCGAGCCCCTTAATGCCCTGGCCTGTTTCACCAACTCCAGAAACTCTCCACGATAGCCATGGGGATCGCTCCCCTTCCCCTCTTCCGCCAGTTCCAGGACACCCGCCAGGGTTCCATTCCCTTGGTAGGGAGACTCGCGAAGGATCATCCCAAAAGAAGCCACTGCAGCCGCAAATTTGAAGTCCTGCGAAGCCTGGCTATAGGCTTTGTTACCGTCTCGAACGGGAAACTCCAGGAGTCGACTGGTTTCCCCATCGGGTTGCTTGTAGCGGAGCTTCAGCGTCAGGAGCTCGCCGCTTTGAGCCACTCCGGTCGTACCCATCGGCGTTTGATACTTGAGCGGATCGACGCCCGGAATTTGCAGTCCCCTTCCTGCGGGTACGATTTCATAGAGTGCGGTGACGGTATGACCGGCGCCAATCTCACCGGCGTCCTTGCTGTCGTCATTAAAGTCTTCCTGGCGTAGCAGCCGATTCTCATAACCGATCAACCGGTAAGCGCTGACCTGAAGCGGATTGAACTCGATCTGGATCTTGACGTCTTTGGCGATCGTGACCAAAGTCGAGTTGATCTCGTCGACCAGGACCTTGCGGGCTTCATTGATGTTATCGATGTAGGCGTAATTTCCGTTGCCCTTATCGGCCAGTTTTTCCAGGGTCGAGTCCTTATAGTTGCCCATCCCGAAACCGAGCACGGTGAGAAAGACCCCGCTTTTGGCGTTTTCTTCGATGAGCCGGGTCAGATCTCCTTGATTGGTGGTCCCCACATTGAAGTCACCATCGGTGGCCAGAATCACCCTGTTGATTCCCCCCGAGATGAAGTGAGAGACGGCGATCTGGTAAGCAAGACGAATCCCGGATCCCCCGTTGGTGGATCCTCCCGCTTCCAAATTCTCCAGAGCTGCCAGGATTTTCTCCTTCTGATCCGAAGAAGTGGAGGGCAGTACCAGTCCCGAGGCACCCGCATAGACCACA
>Ga0209997_10000108_pt1 | contig 23143 bp, 30 predicted proteins | sample CR04metaG_FD_182079 | JGI IMG/M metagenome (GOLD analysis project Ga0209997, IMG submission 182079) | Deep subsurface microbial communities from Mariana Trench to uncover new lineages of life (NeLLi) - CR04 metaG (SPAdes) (version 2) | ecosystem: Environmental > Aquatic > Marine > Ocean trench...
TTGTAGAGGTTATGATACAGTTTGTTATTATAATTGTGGATGTCATAAACCAAATGATAAAGAGGTGTTACCTAACAAATGAGAGATAGAATTCTAAACTCTTTTTGTTTTCCAATTCCCAAACTGTAACCCTATGCGTTAACCTTTAGTTGAACGTCATTTTTTAGGAAGGAAACAGGGGCTTACCCTTTTTAATTAATCTAATTTAGAAATTTCATAGATTTTTAGTGATTTTTTAAAAACTAATTCTCCAATTATGAGCAAGTAGGTTCACATAGTGTTGGAAGGACACTTACAACAGAAGATCGTCCCACTCGCCATAAAAAATAATGTCATCATAATACAAAAGGAACGCTGATAATTTCAACCAGAATTTCTACTCCAGATTCGAACCATTAAAAGCAAATCAGTCATGGGATTGAACTATTTTGACCAACCCTTCGCGTGGGACGTACAAACAAATATTCAAAAGCATCGAAAAATACGTAATTTCATGAGTGCTGACGCATGGTCTAATCTAGATAAGGTTGACCAAAAAATACTTGAGATATTAAATGAAAACGCCAGAACTCCTTCAAAGGAAATTGCAACTGAATTAAGAAAATCAGGTCATGACGTATCTGACAGAACTATTAGAAAAAGAATTGAACGTCTAGAAAAAAGTGGAATAATAAAGGGATACAAAGCAGTTCTTTCTGATGTTTCAGAAACAAACGAATATGAAGCACTTTTTATAAAGTTTAAACCAACAAGATCCCTTGAATCGGTAAAAGAATCAATTAAAGACCATGTTATTGAGAAACCAAATTATCTTTTTGTAGCAAATCTTGATGGGGAATGGAATATGTTAGTTATAATGAAAATTGATCCTGGAGCAAAAAATGTTACTTCAAAAATTATTGAAAAGTTTTCAGATCAAATAATTGATTATAGAATAAACAAATTAGACATTAAAAATATTAATTTGTTGAATATGTCATTGCTGTTGTTATAAAATAGAATATTCTGATTCAGCTGTATTCATTGCATCTTTTAAATCATTAATAGTAAATGGTTTTTGAATAAATGCAATTACTCCTGAACTAATTGTTTTGTTAACACGCTTACTTGTTTTCTCATCAGCAGTAATTAGAATGATTTGTGATTTAGGATTTTCTTCTAAAATTTTTTCTGCTACGACATCGCCTTCTACGTCTGGTAGACCCATATCAAGTAAAAATATAGGATTTTGAGAAGATTTTATTAATTTTTGAGACACTTTAATTGCCTCTTTTCCTGTTTCGAATGACAAAAAATTATCATAGCCTAATTTTTTCAAATAGTTTTCAAGTTTTATTATCATTGATTTACTATCATCAACGATTACTATAGGTCTGCTAGTTTCTGTTAGTGGAGCTTGTAGTTTTTTTGATTCTTGAAATGCTTTTTTTGCCTCTTCGTAATTTCCTGATTTTAGAAAACATTTTGCAGCACAAAGATAGGCACTTTTTACACTGTAATTATTTTCTTTTTTAGCAAAATTGAGGAATAATTTTCCTGCTTGAAGTGCTTCATTACGGTTATCTTTATTCTGACGAGATTTACATTCTCCCGCTAATACGTAAAGAAGGCCTGCTTTGATAGAGTCAGTTTTTTTATGTTTTTCAGCCAACTCCATAAAAAGATTGTATGCAGTAATATTTTGATTGCTTTGAAGATGAGTAAAGGCTAAATCATAATCTATTTTTTTCTTTTTACCATCCATGAAATAGCTGCTGATTTGTTTTATATTATATTGTTGTAGTTCGAATTGAACACCACAGTTATGCTGAAGAATAATTCATTAAGGATTGATCACAGATCTACCAATAATTTTACGCTGTTTAAGATTCTCTAGTGCATCATTTGCTTGATCAAGAGAATATCTTTTTGAAATTACTTGTTTAATTTTACTTTTCTTTGCTAATTCAATTAATTCAATAAAATCTTTATAATTTCCAGTGTAAGCTCCTTGGATTGTTATTGCTTTAAGAGGAATTGTTACTAAGGATATATCTAAAGAACCTCCAAAAAGACCAACTAAAACTAAATTTCCTCTTTTACGTAAAACCGCCAATCCAGTTTTAGCAGTCTGAGGAGCATTAACAAAATCAATTACACTATCAGCACCTTTGTTATCACAAAGAGAAATAATTTTTTGTGCTGCATTTCCAGAACCAGTCATAACTGATCCAATTACATTAGAATTTACGACAAAGTCTGCTCCCATCTTTTTTGCAGTGTCTAATTTGTTATCATCCAAGTCAACACAGATTACTTTTGCATTTGTAATTTCTTTTGCAATCTGTATACCCATTAATCCTAATCCACCAGCACCTATTATCACCAGAAATTCCGGCGAATTCATGTTTGCCTTTTTTACTGCAGTATATGCAGTAAGTCCAGAACATGCAAGTGAAGCCGCAGATTCTAAATCAATTCCAGAAACTTTTACCAAATACTTGAAATGAGGTACGAACACATTATCTGCATATCCTCCATCTTGAAAAACTCCAAGTGATCTTGGAGCATCACAAAGATTTTCATTTCCTGCTTTACATGCAGGACAAGAACCCTCTCCAATCCATGGATAAACTAAAACATTATCACCCACGGAAAAACCTGTAACAGAACTGCCCATTTTAGCAATAGAACCCGAAATTTCATGACCAGGAGTTACAGGATATTTTACTCCTCTATCAGTAACCTTCATGAAAGAGCCATCACCCAAATCATATCCTCCCTCCCACAAGTGTAAATCACTGTGACAAACCCCGACTGATTTTACTTTCACTATTACTTGATTTTCTGTTGGTTCTGGTAGTTCTAATTCAGATACCACTAAAGGTTTGTTTGGTTCAACAATTCTTGCGGCTTTCAATTCGTCTTCTTTTTTTTCATTATAATATAAGAGTTGACTGGGAAGGACAAAAAAATAGAGCCCCTAGATATTATTTTATCAACTGCTGTGAGTATTTGTGAGTGAAGAGCAAACTAACATAGGAATATCTCAGGCACCTGTGAATATTCTCTTTGATATAGAAAGTATCTCAAAAAAAGATGTTTGGGAGATAAACATTATTCAAATTTTAGAATTATTGCTTAAAATTCTAAATCAGACAGGAAAAAAAGACCTACGAGTAGCAGGTATGGCTGCATTATCATCATCACTTATTCATAGTATGAAAGTAGAAAGTATTTTTGCATTACAAAAAGCTGCAATGGAAAAAAAGCCGTTAACTCAACGAGTGGACTTGAACATAGACATGATAAACATGCCTTATCGTCACGAGTCAACATATCCAGTAACTCTAGAGGAGCTTTTGAATTTACTTGAAAATCTAATAGGAACAATTGCAAACCCTCGCTCGAGAAGAGGAAAAAACCTAAGTTTTGAACCTATTGAAGCACCTGATTTTAAAGATTATTTCATTTCACTAGAAAATATTATTGAAAAATATGAGAAGCTCGTTACAAACAAGATTAGAGCCACAGGTACTGGGATGCTTAAGGATATAGTAGTTGATCTTGATACAATTGATTCAATTAGATGCTTTTTTGCTGTCCTATTTCTTGCTAGAGACCAAAAAGTTGACTTGGAACAAATTGAAGAGGATATCAAAATCACCCTAATCAAAGAGAAGTTACAACCTGATCAAAGATGAATGAAGGATTCTTTTAAGTAGATTCTATCAGAGGTGAGATAAATGGTAAAAATTGAGGATGAAGATGAGGCAACAGCAAGGATTGAAGCTGCATTATATTCTGCCGGAAGGCCTTTGATGATAGAGGAATTGATAAAGGCCTCAGGCACAGAGTCTAGAACAAAAACTCTCAATATACTCAATAATATAATGAAAAAGGCCAAATCAGCATTCAGGGCAATTGAGATAGCAATACTTCCAGACGGCTCCTATGTTTTTCAATTAAAACCAGAATATAGTGCCACCATAAGACGATATGCATCAAAACCCATTTTACACAAAGCAACTCTAAAAACACTTTCATACATTGCATACTTGCAACCAATCTCATCAAAACAACTTATAGAAACAAGAGGTACTGGAGTTTATTCTCATCTTAAGGAATTAAGACAACTTGATTACATTCAACATGAAAATGTTGGAAGAATGAAAATCTATAACACTACAATAAAATTTAAAAAATATTTTGGAATTGAAGGAGATACAGATTCATTAAAGCAAAAGCTTTTCAAAAGAGTGAGGAAATCTCCCCAAATTACTGTTCAAAATACTGCACAAACTACTACACCTCTGGCATAATTTTTCAGAATTTGCTACAAAAAATTCTTAATTCTAATCGTTAAAGCAAGATATTTTTCGTTTTGTATAAATTAGAGTAATTCAAATGCATCATGTGAGAAAGTCAATAGAGAATTTAGCAACTAGTAAAATTACTGGGGGAAGAAGACACCCATTGAGAGTTAGACGAAAATATGAAATCGATAGATATCCTAATGAACCTTTAATTGGACCTGCATCAACTGTAACTAGAAAAGTACGTGGTAAAAATAAAAAAACTGCACTAAAAACAATTGATTTTGTAAATTTAGCAATTCCAAATGCTAAAGTAAAGAAAGTAAAAATTGTTAAAGTTTTAGAAAATTCAACAAACAGTGATTATCAAAGACGTGGTGTAATAACAAAAGGAGCCATTCTTGAAACAGAAGATGGAAAGTGTAGAGTTGTTTCAAAACCTGGACAACACGGTGCAGTTAACGCAGTTCTCATAAAGTGATTTAATGAAAGATTACGAGCATGTCGTAGTCTGGCTGGATTATTTTAACAAAACATTAACAAGAAATAAAGGAAGAAAGCTTTCAAAAGAAAAATGTATTTTTGATCCATCATTAAAAGAATTAATTGAAGCTGCAAAAGCAGCTAAATTGGAGCTAACTGAATCAGATGATAAAGTGAGATTTCCAAAAAGATCATTTGTCAGATCTGGATACATCGTTTTACCAAAAGATGGACCAAAGACAAAAATATTAAACAAAATTTCTGAAAAATTAGTTTCCAAGAGAGCAAAGCAGTCTAAATAATCTTCAATCTAGCTTCTTGATTAAGGAAAGTTGACAGAAGTCTATGATAATGACAGAACAATTTGAAAAATAATTGCAGGAGGTAGGCGAAATTATTCATTTGGCCAGTAGTGGCAGAGTTATCGTTAGACTTTCAAAAATATTAAAAGAAGGTCAGATACTTTGCGACGAAAAAAGTAGTAAGGTGGCAAAAGTTACGGAAATGATAGGTCCAGTTGCAAAACCATATGCATCTGCTATTCCGTTAACTAACAGCGTAAAAAAATACGTTGGAAAAAAAGTTTTTGCTCTTACAGATTCTCCTGCAAAAAAATACAAAAAATTAAGGAGAAAAAGAAATGAACACAATTGAAATAGAAAAATGCTGTCCTGAATGTGAATCAACATTAGTTGATGACGTTCAGAATGGTGAAAGGATTTGTTCTGGCTGCGGCGTAGTCGTTGCAGAACAAATGGCAGACTATGGTCCAGAAGCAAGGAGTAGTAGTTTAGAAGAAAAAATGAAATTAGCAAGAGCAACAGGCCAAACAACATATTCCCAACATGATCTGGGAATTACCACAGAGATTTCTATTAGTACCAAAGATTACAGCGGGAAAACAATCAATTCCGAAGTAGCAAACCAGATGAATAATCTGCGAAAATGGCAACAAAGAATAAGAGTATCTTCTCCAAGAGAAAGAAGATTATCAAATGTTCTAGCAAAAATTGGAGATACTTGTAAGGTACTGAACCTTTCAAAAAATGTGCTTGAGACTTCGTCTATGGTTTACAGGAATCTGGACGGAAAAATGGACGTTAAAGGTAAATCAGTCGCAAGTATTACTGCAGCAACCATTTTCATGGCATGTAAACAATGCGATGTTGTAAGATCCCTAAATGAAATATGTGCGGGAATTGGTACAGTAAAAGATCTCAAAGCCAAAACAAAACTTGCAGCAAAATACTATAGAACTATGGTAATGGAATTGGGAGCATCTTCAACACCTGTTGTAACAATGGACAAGTACATCTCAAAAATTGCAAATCTATCAAAGACAGATGTACGAGTTGAACGACTTGCATTAGAAATTTTTGAAAAAACTAGAAATCGAAACCTTGCTGATGGAAAAGCTCCTAATGGAATTGCAGCAGCATATCTTTATGTTGCATCAATTTTGCTTGGACAAAACGTTTTACAACGTGATGTTTCTAGCGTAGCAGGAGTAACCGAAGTAACAATCCGAAATAGATGTAAAGAAATCCTAACTTGTTACAAATTAAGCGTGACTCTTCGACCATCACTAGCCTAAATCAAAATCCACCCCCTTTCTTTATTTTTAAATCTAAACTAGTAATTCTATAAATTTAGAATAATCGCTTAGGAGAAGCTAAAATTCGTCTGTGTTATATAGTGAAAAAGTGAATATTGTTCAATGGTAGTTTTAGAGATTAAAGACCTTCATGTAAAAATAGAAGGAAAGGAGATTCTCAAAGGGGTAAATCTAAAAACAGGCCCAGGTGAGGTACATGCAATAATGGGACCAAACGGTTCTGGAAAAAGTACACTTGCTAGTACTATGCTAGGACATCCCAAATTCGAAGTTACACAAGGTGACATTTTGCTAGATGGAGAAAGTATTTTAAAACTTAAAGCTCATGAACGAGCAAAAAAAGGTCTTTTCTTAGGATTTCAATATCCAACTGAGGTCTCTGGTGTTGGTTTTTCACATTTTCTTAGAACATCTTATAACGCATTAAGTAAAGCACTGCAAGGTGATGACCGTGAAGTTTTCATTACAGTAAGAGAGTTTCAAAATTATTTGAAAAAAAATATCAAAGCTGTTGGATTAGGAGATGAATTTTTGTCAAGATATCTTAATGAGGGATTTTCAGGAGGAGAAAAGAAACGATCAGAAGTATTACAAATGACAGTACTAAAACCAAAAATTTCAATTTTAGATGAACCTGATTCAGGATTAGACATTGATGCAGTGCAAGCTGTTGCAAAATCAATCAGTCAAGCTTCTGGAAAAGATTCTACTACAATTATTATCACTCATTATGCTAGGATACTCAACTTCCTTGATAAGCTAGACTTTGTACATGTATTTGCTGATGGAAAGATAATCAAAAGCGGTGATGCAACATTAGCTGCAGAGTTAGAGGAGAAAGGATACGAATGGCTCCTAGAAAAACAACCTGCAGCATAAAAATTTCTAAAAATAAGTAATATTATTTTAAATTAAGATGGTTTTGTACGAGGTATTTGTAGAATTTCAAAAAGATTTTCTAAAAGTTGATGGGAATCAGATTACTATAGGAATCAAATCAAAACCGATTAGGGGTCAAGCAAATAAAGAGATTATCAAAAAAATATCCAAATATTTCGGGATTTCTTCTTCTTGTGTAACTATAAGAACAGGGCATAAAACAGAAAAAAAGATAGTAGAAGTTTTGAACTGAAAATTAGGAGTACTTTTTTATTCATATGAGTTAGAGAGGAAAGACATGGAATCAAGCTCAGAGGCAGAGAGAAAGTTCTTTTTCAATTTTTCATTCTTCAAAATTGATCCAAAATGGAGATGGATGGCAGATTTGGCCAAAGAAGAATCTGCAAAAGAGCTAGAACATGTTATTGCAAATTCTGGTATACGATTTAGATCATATTCAACCTTGGGTTTACGTGATGATGCTGACTTTATGTTCTGGTTTGCAGCAGAAACAGTTGAAGAAATTCAAGAAGTTATTTCAAAAATTTACCTAACAATAATAGGAAAATACCTTATTCCATCTCATGTTTACCTATCAGCAACTAGACCCTCTATTTACGCAAAAACTGGAAAGATTCCGTCTTTTGTTGCAGGAGAAGAGTCTCGACAATATGTAATAGTGTATCCGTTTACCAAAACAAGAGAATGGTATCTTTTGCCTGTTCAACAAAGACAAAAGCTGATGGAAGAGCATATTGAAGTCGGTAAAAGCTATCCACAGGTTATTTTGAATACTACGTACTCTTTTGGAATACACGATGAAGATTTCATGTTAGCCTTTGAAACCGATGACCTTCATGCATTTCAAAATCTCATTATGGATTTGAGAGGAACGCAAGTTTCCAAGTATATTGCATTAGATATACCAATGATTGTATGTGTGAAAAAGGATATTATTCCTTTAATATTGAGTCTTGGTTAATGTACGCACTAAAAGAATGGGCAACTATTGTAACTGCTCTTGAAAATGGGGAGCAAACAGTAATTTTAAGAAAAGGTGGAATTCTTGAAACCGAATCTGGATTTAAAATTGAAGCAAAAAAATTTCTCTTGTTTCCAACATTTGAACATCAGGAAGAAAAGAATCTAAAACCACAATTTCATAATTATTTAGATATTGTAAAACAAAACCGTCCTCAAAATGAGCATAACAAAATAACATCATATGCAGAAGTAGTTGATGAAGTAGATATCATATCAAAAGAAAAAATCAACGCGTTATCGCTATTTCATATTTGGAGTGACTCTTACATTGATGAACGGGTTAATTGGATGTCTGAAAAACCAATTAAGACAGTTTTTCTCAAGGTGTATAAAATACCAGAGATTGAGATCCCAATAAAATCTGAATATCATGGTTGTAAATCTTGGATAAACATAAATGAAGATATTCAAACAGGAAAACCAGTTTTGAGTGAGGAAGAACTTAATTCAAGATTGCAAAAATTCAAGGAGATTGTAAATTGAAATACAAACCGTTAGGAAAAAGTGGAATCAAGGTTTCTGAGATTGGTTTTGGTGCATGGACCATTGCACTAAATTGGTGGGGAAAAGAAATTCAAGAAGATGAAGCAAAGCGTATGCTAAAAAAGGCATATGATTTGGGAATAAATTTCTTTGAAACTGCTGACATGTATGGTAAGGGAAAGAGTGAAAGATTGATTGGGGAAGTCTTCAAGGATATGAGAAACGAGGTTGTTATTTCAACAAAATATGGTTATGATTTTGAAGGAGTTGAACAAATAGGACATAAAGAACTTACGCAAAGATTTGATTCAGAGTTTACAGATCATGCTTTGAATAAGAGTTTGGAGCGTCTGCAGACTAATTACGTTGATGTTTATGGATTACATAATCCTAAACTAAAGCATATTCGAGATGATTCTATTTTTCAAACATTAGATAAAAAAATTACAGAAGGAAAAATTAAGACGTATCAAGCTGCTTTAGGACCCGCAATTGGTTGGACGCATGAAGGGTTAGAGGCTATGGATAGAAAAAACATTTCAGCAGTTCAGACAGTTTACAATATTTTAGAGCAAACCCCTGGAAATGAGCTCTTAGAAAATGCTGTGAAAAAAGATGTTGGAATTTTGGTACGAGTTCCAGACGCATCTGGCATTCTTACTGGAAAGGTTGATGAAAACACGAAAATTGATGAAAAGGATCATCGTTCTGTTCGAAAAGGGGAATGGATTCGTGCGTCACTAAAAAAGGTCGAGCAGTTAAGGCCCATAGCAGAACGTAACGGTCTTAACATTACACAACTTGCCATCAAATTCATTTTATCCAAAAAAGGAATTTCTTCTGTATTTCCCACAGTGATTAGTGTAGATGAAATTGAAATGTTTGCTTCTATGTCAGATGGAAATTACATTCCAGAGTCAGATATGAAAGAGATTGACGATGTGTATAATACATGGCCATCATATGAGCTAAAGGCTACTCCACAAACTGTTTAGTTTCTATTATGCAGAAATTTTTTCTTCTAAAGAAAATTTCTGTTCTACAAAATATTCTACGCGAGTCTTTTTGAATTCACGTGCACTAAATAAAATTCTGTATTCATCTACATTGATCTGATTTTGAATGGTTTTTGCCATTTCTTGTGCTTCATCTTGGGATTTACAGTGAATCATTGAAAATACATTATAAGGCCAATCTGCATACACCGGTCTTTGATAACAATGACTTACTTGTGGAAATGCACCAAGTTTTTCACCAACCTCAGTTATACGCTCTTCTGGAACCTTCCACACTATCATTCCATTTGCAACAAAACCAACATCTCTGTGACGAAGAATAGCTGCAAATCTTCTCATTACACCAATTTCTTCATATTGTTTTAGCTTTTCAAATACCTGCTCTTCGGTCATTCCAAGCTTTTTTGCAGCATTTAGAAATGGTCTATCTACAATGTCTAAATCTTTTTGAAGTTCTCTGATGAATTTTTTGTCATCTTCAGTAGCGACAAATTTTACATCGCGTATCTTTTTCTTTTCTTCTGATGGTTTAATTTCATGTTTTTTTTCTTCTACTATGTCAAGTTTAACACCAATTTTGAATAATTTAATTGTTGGAAGTAATCTCACTTTTTTTATTCCTTCAAGTTTTTTAATTTTATCAACCTCAGTTTTTAGATAAGAACCAGGTGGTACTGCTAAGGTAAACCACAAGTTAAACTGGTGGTTTCTTTCATAATTATGACTTACACCAGGATGTCGATTAATTTGTTGAGCAACAAAATCAAGTTTATCTGCTTCAATTTCCATAGCAATCAATGAACTTTTGTATCCTAGTTTTCGTGTATCAAAAATTGCGCTGAGTTGTCTTAGGACTCCAATTTTTTTTAATTGGATTAATCTCTCTTTAATTGCCTCAGGAGTAATGCTGAATTTTTTGGCAATATCATGATATGGTTGAGCAACTAAAGGAAAAGTCCATTGAATCTCATTTAGAATTTCTTTATCTAAATTATCCATAGCAGTAGCCAATATTACTAGCATTTTCTTTTTCAATTAAAAATGTAACTAGACATTTTGAATCTATAAATAGACAATCTGAAATCAACTTGAAATTCCTATCAAAAATTCATAAAATAAATAGAGACAGGTAATATAGAATTTCAAAGGTGCTAGATTATTGATAGTCGATCTAAATCTTAAAGGAAATTTAGTAATAGTAGTTGGTGGGGGAGATGAAGGCTATAAAAAAGTTAATTCGTTACTTACCCAAGATTGCAAAATTCTTCTAATTAGTGACAAAGTAAACACACAATTGTCAAATTGCATCAAACAAAAAAAAATTGATTTTGAAAAAACTAAATTAAAAGATGCTGATTTTCTTTCAAAATACAAACCATTTCTTGTCATGGCTACAACAAATGATAGACAGCTAAACAGGAAAATAATTCAAAAAGCAAAAAAAATGAAATGTTATGTTTACGCATCAGATGATCCTGAAGTTAGTGATTTTGCTCACCCTTCTGTAATTAACATAGAAGATACTGTTCAAATAGCAATCTCGACTGGTGGTAAGAGTCCTGCCATGGCTAGAAAGCTAAAATTACAAGCTGAAAAGATATTCAAAAAAATTATTAAAAAAGAAGACATTTACCAAATAAAATTACAGCAGATCGCTAGAGATAAAGCAAAAAAAACTATTCCAACCCAAATAGAACGAAAAAAATTTCTCTATTCTGTATTAAACGATAAAACGATAAAACAGTTATTAAAAGATAACAATCTCAAGAAAGCACAACAGCGGGCAATGTTGATATTGAGTAAGTGGAAATGAATCAAAATATTATTAATGCAAGAATAACGTTTCGAAAATCTCCTATTCAGGTTCTAGAGAAATTTACATTCAAGGATCTAGATTATGCATATTCTAATTTTATAAAACATTCAGGCTTATCTGAATGTGTAATATTACAAACTTGTAACAGAGTTGAGATATTTGGAACTGGAAAAGATTATGATCTTGAAAAAATAAAAAAGACATGGGCATCTCTAGCAGGTCTAGAAGATGCAGCATTCAAAGAAAATTTGGAATTTAGTGAAAACAAAGAAGTTTATCATCATTTGTTAAAATTAACTTCTGGTCTTGATTCTATGGTGTTAGGAGAAGAGCAAATTCTAGGGCAAATAAAAAAATCCATAACAGCAGCTAGACAAGCAAAGTTTTCAGGAGAGCGTCTTAACACTCTATTTGATAAAGCAATAAGAATAGGAACTAGAGTCAGAAATTCAACTGGAATTGGTAAAGGGGGGATATCAGTAGGTTCTATGGCAGTAAAGCTAGCAGAGGAAAATGTAGATGAACTAAAAACAAAAAGAATTTTGTTGATTGGAACAGGAGAGTCGGCAACTCTGGTAGCAAAATCCCTCAAAAAAAGAGCTTATGAGTTTTTTATTTCAAGTAGGACCTTGGGAAGATCAAAGGCATTTTCAGAAACACTTGGTGGGAAACCGATTAGATTTGAAGATGTATTATCTGGTTTTGACAAATTCGATGTTTTGTTTGTTGCAACTAGGGCTCCTTATTTTCTTGTTACATTCGACAGAATTAAACAAGCCATGAATACAAAGAAAAATGGAATTATGATTTTAGATTTATCAAATCCTAGAACAGTGGATGAAAAAGTTGCAACTCTTCCAGGAATAAAATTGATGAATCTTGATCAAATAGCAGAAATGGTAGATAAGAACATGCGAAGCAGAATAGGCAAGGTTTCAACCGCTGAAAATATAATTAGCGAAGAATTACCAGTAATTGAAGCATCGATGAAACGATTAGAGGCAGAACCAATAGTTAAGGAAGTTTTCAAAAACATAGATTCTCTTAGAGTAAAAGAATTACAAAAAGCTCTTCACATGCTAGGTGAAACTGATGAAAAACGAATAAAAATTATTGAAGAGTTAACAAAGGCTGTTGTTGAGAGTATTGTCTCTACTCCAATGAATAATCTTAGAAAGGCTTCAGAACAAGGAAATCCAGAATTGCTTGATGCTGCAACCAAACTTTTTGATTATAATAAAAAAGACTAGTAATTTTTCAGACTAGGATTATATAACTAAAAAAGGGATTTTTGACATGTCAACTTTTCCTAATCGACGTCTTAGGAGATTACGAAAAAGTGAAAAAATTCGAGAGCTAGTACAAGAAACTCGACTATCAGCAAAGGATTTCATTTGTCCAGTCTTTATCCAAGAAGATTTGAAAGAGCCAGTCAATATTGATTCTATGCCAGGCATTGAAAGATTTCCAATTGAAAAAGTTAACGAGGAGGTAGGCAGGATTTCAGATTTAGGAATTCCAGCTGTAATGCTATTTGGACTTCCTTCTTCAAAAGATGATGCTGGCAGATCTGCATATGATGAAAATGGCATTGTTCAAAGGGCTATAACTGAAATTCGAAAAAATTTTGGAGAAAAGATGGCCATCATGGCAGATGTATGCCTTTGTCAGTATACTAAATCTGGTCATTGTGGAATAATAAAAGATAACAAAATTGACAATGACTCTAGTATTGAAACTCTAGCAAATATTGCAGTTAGTCAAGCTAGGGTAGGAGTAGATGTTGTATCACCTTCTGCAATGATGGATGGTCAGGTAATGACAATACGAAGGGAATTAGATGATGCAGGATTTTCTGATGTTGCTATAATGTCACACTCTGCAAAACATCGCTCATCGTTTTATTCTCCTTTTAGAAGCGCAGCTAAATGTGCACCACAATTTGGTGACAGAAAAACCTACCAAGTTCCATTTAGTAATGCACGTGAAGCAATGAGAGAAGTCGAAATGGATGTTAACGAAGGAGCAGATATTATTATGATCAAACCAGCATTAGCATATCTTGATATTATTGCAGAATCAAAAAAACGATTCAACGTTCCTGTTTCTGCGTATAGTGTATCTGGAGAATATTCTCTTGTAAAAGGTGCAGCAAAACAAGGATGGATACAAGAAAATGATATGATTACTGAAATTCTCTATTCTATTAAACGAGCAGGTGCAGATATGATAGTTACATATTTTGCAAAATCTGGTGCAGAGATCCTTAATGAATAGATAATGAGAGATGAAAAGAGATTCGAAATGGAACGTGCATTTGATCTATTACCACATGTTGTAGGTGCTAGCTGGGCAGTCATTTGGTTTAGGCTAAATGGAGTAAAAAATCCTTCAAGAGATGAATTTCATGACAAGGTACTTGAATACTTTAATTTGTTAAATCCTCTTTTTGATTCATTTGAAAGCTCGTCAGTATTAGAAGATATGATAAATTATATCAAATTACGTAAAAATCATGAGATTAAGAGGATTAAGGAAGGAAAAAATGACGAAATTGAAAAAAGATTTGAAAGATATATTGATTATGGCTAGATTTCCTGCTTCAAATCATTTAGAAATATTTTAATTATTTTGGTTCTGCGTTTTGCTTCTATTTTTGCAGATTTTGTATTCATTTTTACTTCAAGAAGAAGTAGTTTTTTAAAAAAATGATCCACAGCCCATACTTGATCATCTGCTTTTCTAGATGAACAAAAAGGATCATTTGTATTGTAAAATGATCTGTTTTCTGCTCCAGCTATTGCAAAAGTTCTAGCTATTCCTATTGCACCTAAAGCATCTAGCCTATCTGCATCTTGAAGTATTTTTCCTTCGATTGTTGTTGGTTTTTTATTTTTTGAAAAACTATGACTTTCTATTGCATCTGTAATAATTTTTATCTCATCTATTGAATAATTTAATTTCTGAAGTATTTTTTTTGCTTTAATAGCGCTTTTTGTTGATGAAGTTTTTGATCTTTTGTCAGTTTTTGGAAAAGAAACTATATCATGTAATAAAGTAGCAGTTAATACGAGTTTTTTTTCTATCTTTTCTTTCATACAAATCTTTTCTGCATTGGCATAAACTCGTAAAACATGTTCAAAATCATGCGCAGGATCATTTTTTGCCATCATTTTTTTTACTTGATTTCGCAATACGGCCAAAGTTTTCATTTAAAATCTCCAAATTTTTGGTTTGACGAACTTTAATTTTCTTTTAGTAATTAATAGGCCCCAATCAATACATGCAAATAATATAACAGCACCAATTCCTATTCCATCAGCTATTAGTATCCCAATGTAACGATCCTCAAACAGTTGTAAAAATGGAGTTAAAACAACATCACTAATTGATAACATTATGTAGTAAGAAAGTACTCTTCCTGACCAAAAACCAATGTAAAGCCCTATACTTTTTGTACGCATTAATCCATATGCCACAAAAAGCATGTTGCTTGGAAGTGGAGTGGCAGCAAAAAGGAAAGATGTTATAACATACCCAAATTTTCTTCGATTTAGAAAATTTCCAATGATATCAAGATTTGATTTCTGTTCTTTTCCCATAAATCGACGAAAAAGATGACTGATTCTTTTTAGGAAGAATCTTCCAATTGTTGCTCCTGTGGCACCAACAAGTGCCAAGATGAGAATGTTCAAAGTTGGGTCTAATGCAAGAAATGAAGAAAGTACAATCCATGATGGTGGCATTAAAAGTGGAGCTGCATTAATGCCGAGTAACAAAATGAAGATTCCAAGGTACGAATAATCTGCAATTAGTTCAAAAACATCAGTCATTTTTCATCATCAGAGTTCCTTGTTCTTCATCTATACTCCTTGTATGGGTTTGCTCATGAAAAATTGTAAAAACTGTTGAGAAGTTGTAGAAAATACATGTTTTAGGATAAAAAGATCATGTTGTACAAAAAAAAGAACTGTTTATTCAATATCTTTATATCCAATTTTACTGTATATTTAATGTGACATCCTCAGCTTGGAAATGTTTTCGTTGCGATCTAACATTCAAAGAAGAGGTTTATGCAAAAGTACATGAAGATATTTCTAAACATTCTGTAAGAACTGTAAAAGTACACACTTGATAAAATTTTTTAATTTTCATTATTAATAAAAAATTCTAGTTGTTTTACATTAGAATTAATGCAGGAGGTGGGATTTGAACCCACGAACCCCTAAAGGAAAGGATTTCCTATGTCATAATCTTGAGTCCTTCTCGGTTGACCGGGCTTCGATACCCCTGCACCTTCTGCGAAACATTCATGTTAAAAAAAGCTTTATAATTAGCACAAAAAGATGAAACAATAATGGTTAACGTAACAACTGAACAAGCTAAGAACATGAGAAATGGAATTGACTTGGAAGGAACTGTAGAAAGAAAAGGAGAAACACGAACAGTTAACAAAAAAGCAGGCGGTACGATTGATGTTTGTGACGCATACTTGGTTGACGAAAGTGGAGAAATCAAACTAACTCTATGGGGAGACGATATTCCAAAAATTAGTGATGGATCTAAAGTAAAAATCACAAATGGGTATACCAATACCTTCAAAGGAGAAGTATCTCTTACAAAGGGAAAATATGGTCAATTAGAAGTACTTTCATAGGTATTATTTGATCATTATTAAAATAACCTAGGATTTTATTTTCTTTTTCTTAATTTTAATTTTTTTTCTTTGTTTTAGTTTTAATTCTTCTGACTTTTGATTTTATCTTTCTTGTCTTTGATTTTTTCTTTGTTTTAGTTTTAATTCTTCTGACTTTTGATTTTATCTTTCTTGTCTTTGATTTTTTCTTTGTTTTAGTTTTAATTCTTCTGACTTTTGATTTTATCTTTCTTGTCTTTGATTTTTTCTTTGTTTTAGTTTTAATTCTTCTGACTTTTGATTTTATCTTTCTTGTCTTTGATTTTTTCTTCTTTGCAGATATTTTTCTTCTTTTAGATGCATGCTCTGAGAGTTTTTTACTGATTTTTAATAGATTAAGCTTGGCTGATTCTTCTTGTTTTGCTTTTCTTTCTATCTGCTTTGCTAAGCGAATTGTGGTTTTTCTGCCAATTGTGATAAGTTTCTGTAGATCAGGTTTTGAATGAGTTTGTTTTTGAATTTTACTAGTTAATTTTGTACTTGATTTGTTATAATCGTCTATTCCTTGAGAGATTTTTTTTGCAGTTTTACTTCTTTGTTTAATTTCATCTACAAGTTCATTAATCCTTTCAGTTATTATTCCAAATCTTGCATTTGCCTGATGTTTTTCTTCATCTGATTCAGCAAAATCTACTTCTTGTTCAGCTTGCTCTTTAGCCTCATTTTCGCGTTGAAGGCTTTCTTGAGCGTTAGCAATCAATCTTTGAATGCTTTCTTGTTGGGCCATTCGCTGGGTAAGAATTCCAGAAACATCATCTAATTGCTCTTTTGAGGAGTCAATTCTTCGTTGAAGAGATACTAGACCAGAAACAGACCTGTTGGTTAGAGATTTAGCTTTTTGGAACTCTCTTTCGCCCTTTTTCCGAAGTTTTACAGCCCCTTGTTTTCTTAATTGCAGGAGGACAGTTTTTCTTGCTATTGATGCCAATGATTGTTTTAATCAAATCTGCTAGAATAAATTATTCTTATAATCATGATTTGACATATCGGTTAAGATTTTCAACATATAATTTTGTTTTTAAAATCACTTTTCATCAGAAATTTAAGAAATATTAGTACTTTCTACAGAATTATAATACCAATATGGAATTTCATCCTTCTCAGATACCAATCGCCAACACCTTTGACGTAAAAGATGAAAAAGATGCCGAAGAGGCTGCTGAAGAAATGGTAAGGATTGGATTTGCAAATAAAAAAACGGGTTTTAAGGTTCTAATGCCAAAAGATAGTAAAATAGCAAAAAGAATAGGCCTAATTGTTACTACTAGTGTCAATTATGGTTTAAAGAAAACTAAGCAAGAAGGAGATTTACGATATTGGACTTATCATAATGACAAAGATCATTTCGCTATAGTTTTGATTAGTTCAAAAGTTTTTGATGAATTAGGTTTTTGATACCTCAAAATCTTTCAAAAGTTTTACTTTCTTAGCTACAACTCCTGCTAACATAATTCCTAAAATGGTTCCACCTATTACATCCATTGGAAAATGCTGAATTACGTAAATTCTACTCATGGCCATCAAAAATGGGTATAATAGCAACAGGTAACAAGCTTTGGGAAATCTGTGAGAAAGAACATATCCCAAGATTATTCCAAAGACCATAGCTCTTGCGGCATGTCCTGATGGATACGATGCATTAAAGCCCCCTTCACAAAATAGCGCAAAGGTATCTTCACCTGGCTTAATTTCAAACGTAGTTCCTTCAAACTCAATAAAAAATTGAGTTCCTTCATAATCCAAACTTGGTCTATCTCTATCTACTTCACATTTGATGTATCCAGTAAGCAAAGTAGCCATAACTAATAATATCATTAGGGCTAACCCAATTCTTCTTGTCTTTTTTATAATTAAAAGAACAATTGAGAAAACTAGCATAATACGGATATCACCAGCCTCAGTGATTGACTGCATAACAAGGTCTAATGCGGCATTGCCTGCAATTGATTGGAAAAACTGACTAACAGATTCATCAAAATCTTTAGTTACTTCCCAAGAAACTAAGAGTGTAACTAAAACAAATGCCAGTACTGTTAGAACAAAAGGTCTAGAACGAATATCAAATAGGAATTTCTGCAATTATGTAACCCTCATTAGTATCATTTTTAATTTTTCTCAATAATCTTTAGTTAATTATCGGAAATACCTGTTACTCTAACATTATTCATTTCTGTATCTAAAAGGACAGTCCATGCGATGAACAACAAATCAAAAATCTGATCGGCTCAAAGATTTTAACCCGGTAAAAAATAGGAAGGACGTGAGGCTGTTAACTCTAGACGATTTTGAACTCAGAGGTAAAACCGTCTTCTTGCGAGTTGACATGAATTGTCCAATTGATCCTAATACAATGGAGATTTCAGGGACCAAGAGAATTGAGGATGCAACTACTACAATTAATGCTATCAAAGATTCTAAATTAGTTGTTGCATCGCATCAAGGTAGAGTAGGCAATAAAGACTATACAGGGATGGAAAAACATGCAGAAGTTTTAGAGAAATTATTAAATCGAAAAATAAAATACGTTCAAGATATAATTGGAGAAGCTGCACAAACTGAAATAAAAAATTTAAAAGATGGGGATATTTTATTACTTGATAACCTGAGACTTTGCGCGGAAGAAAATTATGAGTTTTCTCCTGCAGACGCAGCTAATACTATTATGGTTAAAAGATTGGAAAAACTTTTTGATCTTTGTGTATTAGATTCGTTTCCAAGTGCACACAGATCACACCCATCTATTGTAGGATTTGCACATGTGTTACCTGCTTGTGCAGGTAAAATTGTTGAAAGGGAGGTACGAAAACTAGATGAGATAATGACAGTTGCAAAAGCTCCTCATGTAATTGTTCTTGGAGGATCAAAGGTGGATGATAGACTAGAAGCAATTAAAATGCTGATTAAAAAAGGGAGAGCAGATCATGTGCTATTGACTGGGCTAATAGGTAATGTGTTTATGAGAGCACAAGGTCGAATAAGAGCACCTTTAGGAATTAAGCGAGAAGAAGAGATTGTTGCAAAGGCGCATGCTCTAATTGGAGAGTATCCTGATGTGTTTTCCACACCAGTTGATGTTGCAGTTGATAAGGATGGTTCAAGAGTTGAATTAGATGTAAGAGATCTAAGTAGGGAAGATACCATATATGATGTGGGCCCAAAAACTGTTGATTACTTCAACAAGCTAATTTCTGGCGCAGGAACAGTTTTCATTAGCGGACCTCCAGGATTTTTTGAAAAAGAAGAATTTAGTTTCGGTACAAAAGGAATTCTGGAAGGAGTGGCAAACTCAATGGCTACCACTATTGTAAGTGGAGGACATCTAACTTCTGCTCTCAAACGTTATGGATTAATAGATAAAATTAATCATATTAGTACTGCAGGAGGAGCCCTGGTGCTGTATATGACAGGCGAGATACTTCCAATGATTCAGGTTTTAGAAGAGGCTGCACAACGTCACAGATCTAAATAGATGCTTTACAGTTTAAATTTGTACAAATTCTAGCTTCTGTTTTTCCTAAATAGATTTCTCGATTGCAAGATTTACATTGAATCATTTCTACTGATTCGAATAACTTAAACCATATCGTGGTAAAGTTTTGTGCAATATTTCTCACTAGACCAGAATCACAAATTTCTTGAAAATATTTTTCCATATTAACAATTGTCCAAGACTTGTCTACATCACTATTATTTTTTATTATTTTAAAAATTTCATCGTTAGAGAATCTTAATTCTGTATCATTGAATTTTTCATAAATAATTTTTCTGATTTGTTCTTGAATTTTTCCAGTGGGTTGAAAATCACTCAACTTAGTATAGTTTGGATGCATCTTCTTTTAAACTATCAACTGAAGATGAGTTTTCTATTTTTTTGGCCAAGTAAGAGTATAGACCGAGCTTTAAGGCTTTCAATGACAATAATGCGCATTTTATGCGTACTGGACTCTGTTTTATGAGATGTTGTAATCCTAATTCAGACAATATTTCCTCTTTTTTTAGATTTTTTGCAAATTCAATATTTTGTCCCTTAACCATTTGTGTCAATACAGAAGTACAGGCTTTGCAAATGGTGCATCCATCTCCATGCCATTTAATATCAGAAATTTCATTATTGTTTATACGCATTTGTAATGTAATGTCATCTCCACACATTGGATTGGCATCATGTTGAGAAATATCTGGATTCTCAATTGTGCCCACATTATGAGCATTTTTTGCTTCATCAATGATTATTTCTGTATAAATTGGATCACTCATAACTTATACAACTCTGCTACTTTTTCAAGTGATTTGATGAGCTTATCTACATCTTCTTTTGTGTTGTAGATGTAAAAACTTGCACGATTAGTGGCTGCTACTTCTAATCTTTCCATCAATACTTGAGCGCAATGATGACCTGAACGAATTGATATTCCTTCTCTATCAACTATAGTGGCAACATCGTGAGGATGTACGTCGTGGAAATTAAACGAGATAACTCCTCCCCGTTTTAAAACATCTTTAACGCCATATATTGTGATTCCTTTTACTTGTGACATTTTTTCTAATGCATATTTGGTTAAATCAATTTCATGATTTCGAATTGTATCCATTCCAATAGTTGTTATATAATCAATTGCTGCTCCAAAACCAATCACATCTGCAATACTTGGAGTTCCAGCTTCAAACTTGTATGGTAAATCATTCCATGTTGTTTCATATTTATGGACTTCACGAATCATATCTCCTCCACCATGAAACGGATCCATGGTTTCAAGAACATTTTTTCTTACCCATAAAACTCCAACACCAGTAGGTCCTAACATTTTATGAGCCGAAAAAGCAAAGAAATCACAATCTAACTTTTCAAGATCAACTTTCATGTGGGGTACTGACTGTGCACCATCAATCAAAGTCTTAACTCCCGACTTTTTGCATTTGTTAATAATTTCTTCAGTGTTTGTAATTGTTCCAAGTACATTTGACATTTGACTAAACGCAACTAATTTTACTTTGCCTGTTTCAAGATAGGAATCAAGTTGATCTAAAAGTAACTCTCCGTTATCATCAACGCCAATGTATTCTAATTTAGCACCTTTTTCCTTCACTAAAAGTTGCCATGGAACGATATTGCTATGATGCTCATATTCAGTAGTGACTATGATATCTCCTTCTTGGATATGTTTTCTCCCCCATGCATAGGCCACAAGGTTTATGCCCTCAGTTGTACCACGAACAAAAATTATCTCCTCACGATTTTTTATGTTTAGAAACTTTGCAACCTTGTCTCTTGAAGACTCGTAAGCTTCTGTTGCCTCTTCTGCAAGAGCATATACTGCACGATGAATATTTGCATTGTGATTTGAGTAAAAATCAGTAATTGCATCAATTACTTGAACTGGTTTTTGAGTAGTTGATGCATTATCCAAATACACCAATGGTTTTCCATCACGAACAGTTCTTTGTAGGATTGGAAAATCTTTTTTAATATTTTCTAAGGATATGCTAGACTGCAAGATTAAACCTCCACGTAAACCTCGTTGTTATCTATTTTAACATTGTATGTTTTGAGTGATTCTTCTGCAGGAAGATTTTGAGGTTTACCAGTGTTTAAATCAAAAACTGACAAGTGTAATGGACATCGAACTCCCTCTTCGCTTAGTATTCCTGTTGAAAGATCAGCTTCTTCATGAGTACAAATTCTGTCTGTTGCAAAAATCTTTCCATCAAGATTAGTTAAAAGAATTTTTTTATCATCATGATCAAAACTATACAACTCTCCACTTCCAACCTTATCTGTATCACAAGCTTTTACCCAGTTACTCAAATGTATCACCGGTACTTGTAATGTTGTTCGATTTCGGCGTTCTCATCATACCTTGTTTCTTCGATCTCAACTAATGCTTTAAGACGCTCATCATTTTTAATACTCATATCACCTCCCTCCCATTTTGATTCTATAAGATATGCTATCCAAGCTCTTACTTGGTATGACATTGTTCTTGAAAGTGGTTCCAAAAATCCTTCTACAATAATTCTTTCAGATTCTCCTCTGCTTAGACACCTAGTTTGAAGATAAAATATCTGCTCTTCATCTATTTGAGCAACAGATGCTGAATGTGTAGCTTTAACATCATTAGTAAATATCTCAAGTCCTGGAATTGACTCTGATTTTGCACCCTTGTCTAATAAAATAGAACGACCAGAGAGATATGATTTTGATTTACTTGCATGTTCTTTAATACGTATCATTCCTTTGAAAAGAGATTTGGAGTTGTCTTTTAGGATTGATTTTTCGATCACTTTACCTTCGGTAGCAGGTTTTTCATGAGTAACATTAGTGGTAAGATCAAATGATTGATCATTATTTCCAAATACTACTTCAGAATCATTTACAGTAGCACCTGTACCATTTAGATAGTATTCAACTCTATATCGAGATAACATTGCACCAAACAAACCCAAATACCAATTAATTTTTCCGTCTTGAGCAATGTCAGATTTTCTAGTAGAAAAGTTGACAGCGCTATTATCCATTACTTGTAAAGTTGTTCCATCTAGTTGACTATTTTGTCCTACACTTACATTAAACAACTCAAGATATGCTTGTTGATGAGAGCATTTTGGCGCATACAATTCTTGGACAATACTTGCTTTACTGCTTTCCTCTGTAACAATTACATTACGAGATATTGTTGATGTACCATCAATTGAAAGTGAAGAAACAATATGAATTGGTTTTTCTAAGATTAAGTTTCTAGGAATATGAATAAATATTCCAGAGTTAAATGCTGCATTGTTTAATGCAGTGTACTTGTCTTCATTAGAGTTTGTTGA
>Ga0209997_10000109_pt1 | contig 23124 bp, 20 predicted proteins | sample CR04metaG_FD_182079 | JGI IMG/M metagenome (GOLD analysis project Ga0209997, IMG submission 182079) | Deep subsurface microbial communities from Mariana Trench to uncover new lineages of life (NeLLi) - CR04 metaG (SPAdes) (version 2) | ecosystem: Environmental > Aquatic > Marine > Ocean trench...
CGAGCGGGCCCAGGGGCGGTCGGTTTTGAATGTATTCAGCTATACCGGAGCGTTTTCGGTTTATGCCCGCGCGGGTGGGGCGGAGTCGGTTCTGGAGATCGACGTCAATACCCAGGCCCAGGCCGCGGCGCTCAAAAACTGGAAGTTGAATTTCGGCACCGGGGAAATTCAAGAGAACCGGTTCCGCCAAGTCCGGGGAGATGCCTTCGAGCAGTTGGCCTCCTTGAACCGGCAGGGGAAGCAGTTCGACTTGGTGATTCTGGACCCGCCGGCGTTTGCCAACCGGAAACAAAACAAGGCGAATGCGCTACAGGCCTACCTGCGCCTGGCCAAGGCCGGGGCGCAATGCACCCGCGACGGCGGCCTGCTGCTGGCGGCATCCTGCTCATCCCAGGTGCGGGCCGACGAATTTTACCGGGCGGTGGACCTGGGAATCCGCGCCACCGGCCGGTCCTACCAGAAATTGTTGAAAACAGGCCATCCGCTGGACCATCCGGTCACGTTCCGGGAAGGGGCCTACTTAAAAGCCATTTATTGCCAATTCTAGGGGGAAACGGGTATTTGCGTACCAGTTCAGGACTTTTTTGGGAGAGGAAAATCCGGGTTTGCTACGGGAGGGAGGTATTGTGGGCGCTGAAACCAATACCATTAAAACCAATTGTTACAGAACGGGATAAGCAAAAATGCAATCCTAAAAAAGATTCGGTCATTATCGGACCGTTACTTTTTTTTGGCCTTTCTTTTTGCTTTTCGTTTTGGTGCTTTTTTCTTAGCTGCTTTTCGTTTTGGTGCTTTCTTCTTAGCTGCTTTTCGTTTTGGTGCTTTTTTCTTAGCTGCTTTTCGTTTTGGTGCTTTTTTCTTAGCTGCTTTTCGTTTTGGTGCTTTTTTCTTGGTTGCCATCAAGAACTCCTTTCGTTGAAAATATTTGGTAAGTTTCAGCGCCCAAATATTTAAAGTATTTTATTCTATACACCATTAATGTCAAGAGTATATTGATTCAAAAAGGGTTCTGGCGATTCGGCGGGGTCTCCGCCGGATGTCGTAGTCGACCGGTATGTGTTAACAAGAAAATAACGAGACGGCGGGAAACCCTTGCCAGCACTGGCTGATCAAGGGCATGATAAATTTTTTTAAGAAAAAAATTATTGTTATAATCCACTGGATAGACGATTTTGACCGAGTAAAATTTTTTTCATTTTTTTTGGAAATTTTTATGAATTTTTCTCTTCAAACGCATTCGATTGACGGTTTTGGAGATTCCAGCCGCCTGCTCCATGCCTTCAGTCTGCGGAGTTTCGAGCGTGACGGGGGCGTCCCGGAAGATTTGTTGTTGGGGCGGCGGACCGACCCCCGGTCCTCGGAACAGCACCGGCAATGCCTGCTTGAAAGTTTGAATATACCTTCGAAGGAAATCTTTTTTGTGAAACAGGTGCATGGCGACCGGGTGTTTGTTCTGGATGATCCGGAAGTTTCCGCCGATCAGACGGAGCGGGAGGAGGCGGATGCGATGATCACGCACCTTAAGGACAAACCCATTGCGGTACTGACCGCCGATTGCGTTCCGGTGATTCTTTACGACCCCGAAAGGCAGGTCGCCGGGGTGGTTCATGCCGGCCGGAAGGGCTCCCAGATGAACCTCGTTGCTAAGACAATATCAATTTTATCAAGAGTTTACGGGTCGCATCCCGGAAATGTGCGGATGGCCCTGGGGCCCGCGATCGGGGGCTGTTGTTACGAGGTGGATGAACCCTGCATCGAGCCGTTCCGGAAGAATTATCCGGAATGGGAGAGGTTCGTGACCGGCCGTTCTCCGGGCCGGTACATGCTGGACCTCCTGAAAGCCAACGAAGCCGATGCGGTGCGTGCCGGGGTATTAAAGGAACACATTCATCACTCGGGGGAATGCACTTCCTGCAATAATGACCGGTGGTATTCCTACCGCAAGGAGGGAACGACCGGAAGAACCGTCAGCCTGGCCATGCTGCGCCCGGCAACCTGAAGGGATCGGGTGGGCGGATGCTCAGGCGCTGGCCTTGGCGAGAATGGCGTTCACCCGTTCTTCGAAATCCTCACCGATGGGCTTCACCATGAAATCGGCCCCGCCCTCGTCAAAAAATTGCTTGGTCAATCCAGAATGGGAGTAGGCGGTGAGCATCGCGCAGGGGACCTCGGGTTTGATTTCTCGCATGCGCTCGAAGGTTTGAATCCCGTTCATATTCTTCATCATGAAATCCATGAGGACGAGATCCACCGAATTGGATTGCAGCATTTCTATTCCCGAGTGGCCGTTTAAGGCCTCGATGACCGAATGCCCCGCCTTGGACAGGCGCCGATTCAGGGTTTTTCGGGTCAACTCGTGATCTTCAACGATCAGTATGGTACTCATTCGTGGCTCCTGATTGTGGTTCTATGGGTATGCAAAATGTAAACACACTTCCTTCTCCGGGCATACTTTGGACGGAAATCCGCCCGCTATGCATTTCCACCAGTTTTTTGGCGATGGCCAATCCCAGTCCCGTCCCGGAAGATGCCCGTGTCGGTGATTCGTCCACCTGACGAAATAAATCAAAAATCACGCCAATGTCCTCCTGGGAGAGACCGACGCCGGTATCCTGCACGCGGAACACCGCCTGCTCCCCCTCCCGGCGCACCGTGATTTTGATGGAACCCTTGTCGGTGAACTTGAAGGCGTTGCTTAATAAATTGAATATAATCTGTTTGATCCGGATGGTGTCGGCGCAGATTTCCAGGTCCTCCAGCTCCATCACAATGGGCAGGCCCTTTTGTTTGGCGATGGCCCGGTAGCCGGAGACCACGTCCTCCACCAGCTGTTTGACGGAGAACCATTTCGGATATAAATCCATTTTGTTGGCCTCGATTTTAGAAAAATCAAGCAGATCGTCGATCAGGGCCAACAGGTGTTTGCCGGAGTTTTCAATATCCAGCGCAATGGAAACGATTTCATTCTGCTCGGGCAGTTCGTTTCCCCGGGTCAACAGGGGCGTATTGCCCAGCATGACGGTCAGCGGGGTCCGCAATTCGTGAGAGATGACGCTTAAAAAATCGGATTTCAGCCGGTTGGATTCCTCGGCTTTTTTCGCCGCCATCATCAGGTTCTGCTCCACCTTTTTTTGCTCGGTGATATCGGTTCCAAATCCGATGGTTTCCACCAGTTTCCCGCTTTCATCGAATCGGTGGATATTGCTCCAGGCCACCACCCGGGTTTCGCCGGAGCGGGTGGGCAATTCCAGCTCCACATTGCGGACGGGGCCTTTGGATTTGAGTTGCTGCAACAGCTCGCTGTGTTGTTCGGAGGGGTCGGGAAACAGCGTATCCCACCAGTGTTTCCCGATCAATTCCTCGGGCGGGTAGCCCGTGGTCTTTTCCACCGCCGGATTGATGAAGCGCGTGATGCCGTCCGGAGACAAGCCCACCACCAGACCCGGCGTGCGCTCGATGATGCGGGCGGTGTAGTCTCTCTCGTTGCGCAACACCTCTTCGAAATGCTTGCGCTCAGTGATGTCGCGCACCATGCCGAGGTACAGCTCCGGGCGCGGCCCCTGGTCGGAGCGGGGCGTCCGCCGCCGCTCGGGCATCTGAATTTCGCTGATCGACAGATCAATGGGAAACAGAGCGCCGTTTTTGCGCTCTCCGGTCATCTCGGTGACTTTCCCGATCAGTTGGCGTTGGCTGGCCAGCAGATGCCCTTTGCGCAAATCGCTTTCCCGACACAGGTTGGGAATCAACAGCCGAATGTTCTTACCAATCACTTTTTTCGACGGTTGGCCGAAAATCGACTCCGCCGCGGGGTTGACCGACTTGAGGGTCCCCAGTTTGTCAAACGTGATGATCCCTTCAAGGGCGTTGACCAGAATGGACCGGATATGTTCCTCGCTGTATTGCAGGGCCTCGAAATTCCGAACCCGGTCGATGCCCAGGGAAATTTCCCCCGCCGCCCTGGACAGTGTGTGTTGCATGGTTTCGGTCAGGGGACGGAACGAAAACAATTCAACCGCGCCGAGCAATTGCTGATGGGTCGCCAGCGGATGGGCGAAATAGGAGACCACTCCGGAGGTTTGCATCCATTCCCGTTCGCCGGACAGCCCCTTATCTTCACAGGGTTGGTGAGTGACATACGCTTTTTGCTTTTTGGCCAGCTTGCCGATGATGCCTTCTCCCAAGGGCACCGGATCCACCGGGTGGGGTTCCTGGCCTTCGGCGGCGGCAGAGGCGTGAACCTCCAGCACTTTGTCGTGCGGATAGAAAATCCAGATGCGGGCCAGCGCGCCATTGAAAAAATGTTTCAGCGATTCGGCGCATTGATTCAGAACCTCGTGAAACGAGGTACTGCCCGCCAACGCCGCTCCGATCTGGGCGCCGAATTCCCCCAGAGACACGCGTTCCGCCAGAGCTTCCTCCGCTTTTTTGCGTTCGGTGATGTTTTCGCCGACGCCCAGAATCCCGATCGCTTTGCCGGCTTCATCAAACCGCGGGGACAGGGTCAAATGAACCCATAGTTTCCGGCCGTCCTTGGTGATTTCCTCCACCTCGCAGGTGATGCCCTTTTTTTCTTCATGGATGTATTGATGAACCTCTTCGATGGTGGTCCGGCTGTCTCCGTCTTCGGGATACAGTTTGTAAATTCTTTCCTTGCCGACCATCTCCTCGGCCGTATAGCCCAGCATGTTCTCGGAGCCTTTGTTCCAGAAGAGAATGTTGCCGTCAAAATCCGTCCCCATAATGGAAACCGCCGAAGGGCTTTCCAATATATTTTGGAGTGCGGCCTTTTTCTGGCATAATTCTTCTTCCTTCAGTTGCCAGTCCACCGCCTGCCGTTGCCACTGGGAAATTTCACGGCGGAGCGCCTCGATCTCTTCAAGGAGTGCGGCCTTATTTTTGCTTTGCAGTTTGGTATCGATCATTATTAGTTAATAATAGTCTCGAATATCTGCCGGATCAGGAGGAGTTTCAAGCAGATACTATAGTATTTTACGGGATACGCAAAATAAAATCTGACCGAAAGCATGATAAATCCTTTAAAATTAGACATTTAATGATTAAGGAACATTTCATGTTACTTTAATAGGGTGTTATTTCCTAGCTTCTCAAAACTTTTGATAATACCCCGATTGGAGGATTTAAATTCAGTATGACCAGTAAAAAAAATATAGATCCAAGCCTGCCTTTGGAACAATTTCCGTTTCCGTTGGAATGGATCAAATCCCACCCAGACAAAGTGGAAGAGGCTTTGGCCCGAATGTCCGTTGCGGAACAGGTGCGGTCCGTCCAGATGTTGCGGGGCCAGGAACAGCTGGACCTGTTGATATTGTCCCGCCAGACGGAGCAAGTGGTGCGTCTGTTGCCGGAAGAGGATATTTATTACATGATCAAGGAAATCGGCGAGGAGGACGCGATTCCGGTGTTGGCCCTTCTGTCGACGAAACAGTTGCAGTATGTCTTTGACATGGAATGGTGGCGGGGCGACAAATTTGTGCCGCAAAACGCCTTGGACTGGTTGCGATGGGTGGCGAAGGCCAACGACCAGCTACTCCTCGACTGGATTCTGACCGAGGACTTCGATCTAAAGGTGATGGTCCTGCAATCCCTCATCAAAGTCTTCAAGCCGGACGAGATGACCGATCAGTATGATGGCGTCGAAGATCTGGAGCATTTCACTTTGGACGGGGTATTCGACATTTTCGTAAAAGTTCCGGATGCCGCTCCGCTGTTGAAGAACCTGTTCAAGCTTCTATACGCCGATCATCAGAAAGTGTTTTTCGCCCTGATGGAGGCGGTGATCTGGTATCCGATCACTCCCACGGTGGAGGTGGCCTACCGCTGGTGGCGGTCCCGTGTCGAAGAAAAGGGGATAGTGGGTTATGAGGAAGCGATAGGGGTTTACAGCCTGCTGGATTCCGATTCCCTGAAACTTGACGCAGCCCCTCAGGAAGCGTTTGAGGAACAGGGCTCGGCCTATGCGATGGCCCCGGTCTATCCGCTGGCGGATACCGATCCAGCCACGTTTTTCGGGCAATGCCTGGCCATGCTGAAAAACCACAAGCGGGTGAACGCCCTCTGCTGGGAGCTGATGTACGTCGCCAACAAGGTGATGGTGGCCGACCGGCAGGATTTCACCCACATCGACATCCGCCACGAAATCATGCGCAAGGTGCTCGGTTATATCAATATCGGGCTGGAGTTGGGCGCAGGGGGAGACATCGCCAAAGGGGAGGCGCTGTTGAACCAGACCTGGATGCAGTCGCTCTTTCAGGTGGGTTACGCGGGTGTCATGCGCCTCAAGTGGGAAGGCGAAAAGCTGGTGAAGGAACACGGGCTCCTGCTGGAGCAGGTCCTCACGCCGGGTTATATGGATCATCTGGCCGCCGCTGTTTCACGCTTTCCCGAAATTGGGGTGACCTTCACCGAGGAACCGGAAGAGGCTGAAACCAATATTCAATGGAGAAACCTGGAGTCCCTGCAGGACATCCAGACTCTTGAAAACTTTTTGAACCTGGCTAATTTTTATGTCCGGTTCGCCCGGCAAAGCCTGGGATTGTCGCTTGAGCAAATCAGCCAATATCTGGAAGAAGCCCGCTTTCCCGAAAACAAGGAAGACCTGGACATCAAGATGCTGACGCTGACGGCGCTGGCCCGTTTCGCCCTGTTCAAGGAGATCGGCTGCCAGCCGCTGTTACCGGAAGGGGCCCGCTCGTTTTTACAGATTATTTTTCATGTCGGGATTTTCAAGGATGAGTCGCGGGTGGTGAATGAAGACATAGTGAAGGCATTCAAGGAGCGGCTCCTCACCACGTCGCTCGCCTGGACCGGTGAGGACCGCGAGCGGCTGGACCAACTGCTTCAGGAATGCGTTCACATGCTTGGGACGCAGTTCGGGCGGCTCGATCCTAAAAAGACCATCGAGTGGCAGTTCACCCGGGGTCTGTTGCTGAAATAAAGGGGATTTTCCATCTCGGGGGGCGGGAACGGATGCGGTCTGCGCGGCGCCGCCGGAAATTATTAATTTCAAATCAAATCAAAAGAGTGATATAGTTATTCTCCGCCGAACAGCGCACCCCTTTTTGAATCTATTGAAACCGTTTTTCGAGGAACCCATGGCCGAAAGTCCTGAAACCAGAGAAGGCAAACCCCCGGGGGCCAAACCCGAATCCCGAGAACCCGGCCTCCTGGAAAGTTACGGGTCCTTTCCCGTCTGGATGTTGAAATTAATCCAACTGATGACGCCGAGTTTTCTGATCAGCAAAACCCCACCTAAAAAGAAAGACTATCGAATCTAAATTCGTCACATGAGGCCGATCAAACGGGCACTCGTCAGCGTGTCCGACAAAACCGATATCGCCGAATTCGCCCGGCAACTTCACCAAAGGGGCATCGAAATCCTGTCGACAGGTGGCACCGCGGAGTTGATCCAGAAAAGCGGCGTGCCGGTGACGCTCATTTCCGATTACACCGGCTTCCCGGAGATGATGGACGGGCGCATCAAAACCCTCCATCCGAAAGTGCACGGCGGCATCCTCGGGCGGCGCGACGTGCCGGCCCACATGGAAGCCATGGCACAACACGGCATCTCTCCCATCGACCTGGTGGTGATCAATCTCTATCCGTTCGAGGCCACCCTCGCCAAGGAAGGATGCACGCTGGCTGAGGCCATCGAGAATATCGACATCGGCGGGCCCGCCCTGGTGCGCTCGGCTTCCAAGAATTATAACGACGTCGCCATCGTGGTCAACCCGGCCGACTATGATCCGGTCCTCAAGGAAATGGACGCCCACAACGGAGGCGTGACGCTGGAGACCCGCCAGCGCCTCAGCCGCGACGCGTTCGCCATGACCGCCCGCTATGATTCGATGATTGCCGGATACCTGTCCGGGCAGATGGGCGAAGCATCCCAATTTCCGCCCGGCTATCAACTCGGCCTGCAGAAGATTCAGGATTTGCGTTACGGGGAGAACCCGCACCAGGCGGCGGCGTTGTACCGGGAAGCGCAACCGCTGAAAACCGATGTGGTGCAGGCGAAACAACTGCAGGGCAAGCAACTTTCCTTCAACAATTATATCGACATGAACGCCGCGTGGGAGCTGGCGCTGGAATTTGAAGCCTCCGCCGCGGTGGTCATCAAACACACCAATCCCTGCGGCACCGCCAGCGGCAAGGACCAGATGGAAGTGTTCGTGAAGGCGCGGGAGACCGATCCTATGTCCGCGTTCGGCGGCGTGTTGGGATTCAACCGGACGGTCACCGCCGCCACCGCCGAAGAGATCGTGAAGAATTTTGTCGAGGTCATCATCGCGCCGGATTACGAACCGGCGGCGCTGGCGCTGTTCGCCAAAAAGAAAAACGTGCGCGTCATGCAGATGCCCGCCCTTGAGGACCATACGAAGAAAAGCCGGATGGACATCAAACGCATTGGCGGCGGGTTGTTGATTCAGGACGCCGATGAATTGACGCTGGACCCGAACCAACTGAAAGTCGTCACCAAAATCCAGCCGGACGAAACCCTGCTGGAGGAACTCAAGTTCGCCTGGAAGGTCGCCAAGCACGTCAAGTCCAACGCCATCGTGTATGCGCGGGGTCAGGAAACGGTGGGCATCGGCGCCGGGCAGATGAGCCGGGTCGATTCCACACGGCTCGCCCTCCAGAAGGCCAACAAGGAAGTGAAGGGATGTGTGATGGCCTCCGATGCGTTTTTTCCGTTCCGCGACTCGATCGACGCCGCCGCCGAACGGGGCATCCGCGCCATCATCCAGCCCGGCGGATCCATCCGCGACGAAGAGGTCATCCAGGCCGCGGACGAGCACAAGATCGCCATGGTGTTTACCGGCATCCGCCATTTCAAACACTGATGATCCCCGGCCCACCCCTCTCCGGCAGTAAACTTTTTCCCACATTGATCCGAAAAGAATCAGGAGCCCGGCATCCCGTGCCCGGTGTTTTCGGGAGGCGGGAATGCTACACTGAGTCGGACCCCATTATATAAGGACGCGCAAGCCGCTCATGGAAGCCTGGATTGAATTTTTCGAAAAACTCGCAAAGAGGGTGCCGCAAATGCTGGCGGCGGGACTGGTGCTGGTGGTCGCCGCGCTGGGTGTCTATCAATGGCAGAAGCCCCACCTGCATCAATTACGGGCCAAGGATCCTTACCGATACCAGTTGCTGGTGAACGAAGCCTTGCGCCTGCATTGGATCAATGTTTGGAACCAGTACGGGGCGTTGAAAAAAATCGGCCTCGCCCAGTTGCACGAGGAACGCTATCAGCGTTGGAAAAGGCAATGGCAAACCGATAGGGAGTTCCGGCAAAAAGTGCTCCGCCGGAAAGCGGAAGCCCGAAAGCAATTAAAACAATCACAGAAAGAGAAATACGATCAACAGATGCAGGAGTTGGATCAATACCGCAAGAAAGAGGACCCGGTTCTTCTCAAGGTGCATTGGGAACAGGCCACGCCTTGGCAGAAGTCGCTGATCCTGCGCGACCGTTGCGTCCGTTACCTCCATCAGGAGTTGGACGATCACCGCCGGCGCCGCCATGTGAAGGAGTCTCTGCACGGCGCCGCCCTGCTGGTGCAAGCGCGCATCTCGCCGGCCCGTCCCGGAGTCCTGTGCCGGGAAATGATTTCCCTCAATCATGACGAACCGTCGGTTCGCCGGGCTCTTCTGACACTGAGGGATCAGATGAACTATTATTATTTTTCCCGCCTGCTGGAGGACATCGGAATTCCCGATCATGAGTTGTTCACGATGTCCCGAAAACTGGATGGCATGACCCGCGACTTCAACGGATTTTAATCACCTTGGCTGTCATGCTGAGCCTGTCGAAGCAGGACACAATTCAGATGTCTCCCTTCGACAAGCTCTCAGGGTGACAATTTTTTTTCACTTCCTGCAAGGTTTTCAGGAATCGTGGGGGTTTTGATTTTCATGCGGCGGATTGGGTGGGCCGACGATGGCGGTCATCAGTTGTTTGATCTCGTTGTTGTTTTTGATTTCCGGAAGTTCTCCCTGGCCGGTTTCTGCGAACACCACCAATTTGCGGAGGGGGCGGACCACCAGGTTGTAGGTATAAATCAAACCGATGAGGCAGAACAGGGCTCCCAGCAGGGCAATCCATCTGGCTTCACTGCTCAGCCGGTTGACCGTCATGGACAACCGTTCTTTCACCACATTGATTTCCTCCGCCGTCATCGAAGCCGGGTTCATTTCATGGATCACCCGGTCGGCCTGTGCCATCTGGATGGACAGGTAAAACGCCATGTATCCAAGGATGGAGATGACGACCATGTACCCGGTCATGAGCAGGTTGATGATGCTTTTGCGTTCGCCCGGAAGCTCGTCTCTGAAAATTCCTGTCTTCATTGCAATGACCCTTATGTCGATTTGAGTGTGATATCAAGCTACCGTCAAACCGGCGCCAAGGTCAATACCTTTCTCAAAGGCCGGCGAAACGCTTTCCGAAGGGGGAGTGGGTTTATCCGGATTGCCGCTGGAGGGCGTGGCGCAGGCGGCCCCAGTTGAAGGCCGAGCCGGGGTCGTACTTTTTTTTGATCCCGTCGCCGGTGCCGCCCTGGACGTGGGCATGGCCCAGGATGCCCTTGAAGCGGGAAAAGTTTTTGATTTTGCCGGGCGGCGTGCGTCTTTTGTCCTTATCGAACGGCACCCGCAGGGCAATGCCGGGAAGCAGTTGGTTGACCCCGCGGCATAACCGGATGAGGGCCCGGTACTGTTCCTCGGTGAAATCCCACATGCGCACCATGCGCCCGTTGATGTTCCGGCTGAAGTAACCGCGCTGACCGTAAGGCCGGGAAGCGAAGGCCTGGAAGTCCGGCGTCCGCAATTTCTTCTGGAACTTTTCCGGCAGTTGGAATTGCCAACGCCCGTTCACTTTCCGGTAGAGATCTCTGGGCGCGTGATACAGATCGGATTCCTCGGCCCGCGCCTGCCAGGAGAGGTTGGCGATTTCCACGTGCACCGCGCGTTCGTTGCCCTGCCGGTCGTCCGCCGGGGCGGTATTGGTTTTCCAGTACAGATCGCAGGTCTGGTAAATGGTACCGTCGAGGTCCAGGTAAAAGTGACTGCCCTTGAAGGTGCTGTCTTTCAGCACCTGGTGGCAGTGGTGGGACGAGTAGCAGACGTCGTAGTGCAGGACGAACTGGTACACGGCCTGCTTCAATTCCGCGTACGCCGTTTCCGGGTCCTTGAGGGTATATCGGGAATCGGCCTGTGTCGGGGCGCCGTTCAGTTTCCGGTCGTGTTGTGAGCAATGACGGCGGCCGCGTTTGTTGGGGCAGATGTAACTTTTGGCCTGATTCCACAGCACCACCGGCGTGCCGATGTCCACCGTTTTTCCGCAGGCCACAATCGATTGGTTCGGATGTGTTGTCATAAAATGTCGGGAGGGAAGAGTTGTGGGAGGACGGAGATCCGCATCATGAATCCGGTTTCCGGTCGTCGGCCGGCCGGCCCCAATTCAGTTTCGCCCGGAGGAGTTGGTAATAGTTTTTGCCCTTGGCCTGGATCAGGCTGACTGGCGCGGGTCCCTGCTTGATTTCCAGCACGTCATCGCAAAACATGGTGTATCCGGTTTGACCGTCCACCGTCACCTGCACCTCTTCCTCGGTGATGAGTTGCACCTGGAGGGCGGACTGGTTGGGGATCACGATCGGCCGGTTGGTCAGCGTGAACGGGCAGATGGGCGACAGCAGAAGCGCGTTCATGCTGGGATGGATGATCGGTCCTCCGGCGGACAGCGAATACGCGGTCGACCCCGTCGGCGTGGCGATGATCAATCCGTCGGCGCGGTACGAGGTCATATACTGCCCGTTGACGTGCACCTCGAGGTTGACGATGCGCGCGGCGCTTTTGTTGATCACCACATCGTTCAGGGCAAAATCGTTGAGCACGGTTTGTCCGTCGCGCAGGAGAACGGCGTTCAACAGCATGCGCCGTTCGATGGTGGATTCTCCTTTGAGCACCTGTTCGAGGTTGCTGTACAAATCCGGCAGGGCCACCTCGGTCAGAAACCCCAGGCCCCCCAGATTGACGGCGAGGATGGGCACGTCGAACGGATGCGTCAGCCGCGCCACGCTCAGCAGGGTGCCGTCGCCCCCCAGGACGATAATCAGGTCCGCCTTTGAGGGGATATCCGATTTATTGAGGTCCGAGGTTTCGTCGATGATCTCGGCGGTATCCGGCGCCATGAGCACGTCGTACCGCCTGTCGCGCAACCAGGAGGTGAGTTCGGTCAGCGCTTTACGGTTGATATCCGGTTTTTGCTTGCAGAAGACGCCGATTTTTTTGATGGTATCCACGGTCACATTCCGGGTGGTGGTCAGGCCCAGCGGGTCCTATAGGAATAATAAAGAAAAAGAGCGGGGGTACGCAAGGGCTAGTTGCGCGATCGGGGGCTTAAAAAGGGTTTACAGGGGAGAAACGGGGGATTTAGAGGTTGCCGAAGTCCTGCGGCTTGATATTCTCCAACCAATTTTTCCACTGATCCTTGTCTTGTGTATTAACTTTTGAGGGGTCGGGCAGGTCCAGGCTTTTGGCGGCTTCGATCACTGCTTCGTTGACGTAGATCGGGGCCTTGACCCGGAGTGCCAGGGCGATGGCATCGCTCGGACGGGAATCGATCTTCAGGGTATCACCGCCGGACAGCAGGGAAATCTCGGCATAAAAGGTGTTGTCCTTCAGTTCGCTGACCAGAATATGTTTGATTTCCGCCTTCATATCGTTAATGAGGTTTTTCATCAAATCATGGGTCATCGGCCGGGGCGTGGCGATTTTCTCGATTTCCAGTGCAATCGCGTTGGCTTCAAAAAACCCAACCCAGATCGGCAACGCCCGGTTACCGTCCAGATCCTTGAGGATAATAATAGGCATATTGGTTAATGGATCCAGCGTTAGCCCTTCCACTTTCATTTCAACCATGAATCGTTCCTTTGCTAGATTTTAAGTTTAGCGGATAACCCGGACCGCAGGCGGCCCGGGAAAGCCGTTGGGTTTTCTCTAGTTAAGCAATAAATAAAATGTTTGTCAATGTCCCAATTCAAAGCCGGTTTTGGGGAGTTCCGGGAGGGGGTTAGCCAGTCTAATTTCAACGGTTTTGAATGCGGGTTTTTACGAATTCCCGAAGTTTTTCCTGAACCGGCTCGGGGATTTCCACCGCAGTGAGGGTTTTTTTGCATAGATCCGAGGTTTGGCGGTAGGTTTTCAGAAAAGAGACACAGGGGGGACAATCCTTGAAATGATCTTCCAGGGAAGACGCCGTCTCAGGGTCCAGGGTGCCCTCAAAATAATCGCACAATAGTTCAATGCATTCCTTACAACAGATCATTGTTTCGCGCTCCGTGCTTGATAATCGTCAAAATAGTGGGACAGCTTTTTCCTGAGAAAAAGACGAGCCCGATGCAACCGGGATTTGACCGCGGGAATGGTCAAATCCAGAATATCCCCCACATTATCCGTCGATAATCCCTCGACGTCCCTTAAAATAAAAACCACCTTTTCTTTTTCGGGAAGCAGGTCGACCGCTTTTTCGATCACTTCCTTGGTTTCGTTGGAAAACAGCAGGGAATCCGTACTTTTCGACCAATCCGAAACCTTTTCATTCTGGAATCCGGAATGGTTGAAATTGGGCAGGCTCTCGTCCAACGAAACGTACTGCTCCTTTTTTTTGTTCCTCAGCTTCATGTACGTCGCATTCAGAGTGATGCGGTACACCCAGCTGGAGAAGGCCGACTTTCCCTGGAACGTGTCGATCTTCCTGTATATGGTCAGCAGAACGTCCTGAGTGACGTCCTGCGCATCCATTTGGTTGCGCGTCATGTTGAACGACAGGGCGTAAATCTTTCGCTGGTAGAGTTCGAAAATTTTATTGAACGCTTCCATGTGTCCGGCTTTCATATCCCGGACCAGATTTTCGTCCTGCGCTTTTTCTTCCTGAGTCGGCATGGCTCGCCAGATTCCCTTTCATGGTTACCCGCGTCCAGTACCCGACTGCCCCGCCATAATCCACAGGGCCGTTTTAATCAATATTTAGATGCGCTGGCAACAGGAACGGTTCTGATTTTCAGGTTTTTCAAGTCTCCTCGGCTTTGGCAAACAAGACGGGAAGACCCGGCAGGAATTCTAGCATCCTCCCTGGAAGAGTACAAATGTTCCACCCCCCTCACACCCCCAGGGGAACGAAAAACTCTCCTTTAAAATTAAGAATTTACGGGGCCAGCCCGGGGCCGATACGGAGGTTGCGGAGGCCCGCCGAGCGCCAGCCAAGCGGCGCTCCTGTCTATGCTATAATTCCGGCTCTTTTGAGAGGAGGGAGGAAGGATAACCCGGCTATGATCAAGTCTTTTGGGACGGCGCTGGTGGCGTTGATATTCATTTCCATGCATGCGGAGCAGAGCGCCGCCCAATATGTGGCTTCCGCCGTCAGCGAGGACCCGCGGACGTGGAGCGGATCGCCTTCGGATGCGCTTTCCGTAGCCCAGGCCTTTCCCGAAGGCGGGGAACCGGCGGTGGCCGAAGCGGAGCCATTGCCCGATTTTGAAAGCCGCTTTGCTAAGGGCCGGTATGGATTCGGCGTGACGCTGGGTTTCGGGTACAACGACAACCTGGTGCCCACCAATTCGGCATCCAATTTACTGACGAAACTCCGGTTCGCCTATGTGTTTCCCAATTTCCAGTACAACCTGACCGGCCTCATCGGGAAGTCCTTTTACCGCGGCGCCCTGTACTGGATGATCGAGGCGGGGGTGGCCTTCACCGTGAAAGACCCCGAGCGGAACGACCAGACGGTGGATAACGCCCCGACCTACCTGATCGGCCTAGTGCCTTTGCAGTTGGAATACAAATTTCTCAGTCCCGACAGAGCCTGGGCGCCTTTTCTGTTCGCCGGGGCGGGAGGGAGCTGGAGCGAGTGGTCCGATTCCACGCAGGAGCTGTCTACCCCGTTCGAATTTGTGTTGCAGGTCGGCGGCGGTCTCGAATATTTCTTTGACTACGGAACCGCTTTGAACTTCAATTACCGCTTCTGGCACCTGTCCAATTCCAACATCAAAGGTGCCAACATCGGGGTCAACGCCCACATCTTCAGCCTGGGCTATCGTTTTTAGCGGACCCCGCCTACCTCGGCAAAAATTTTCTGCCGCCTCCGGATCACCTGTTATACTGAGTTTTGCCGGGCCTTCCGAAGCTCCTCGCGGCAACCGGTGATTCATCTTTCAGGCGTTTATGGACCCCACGGCTTCCCAAAACAAAACCTCCCCGGCAACGCCGCCCCGGCTGTTGGACCGGGTGTTTACCGCGTTTGGGACGCTGGCCTATTACCATCCCTGGTGGGTGGTTTCGATCTCCCTGGCTCTGGCGGTTCTCAGTTTGTGGTTCACCATAACGCACCTCCAGTTCAATACCAGCCGCCAGGATTTGATCTCCAAGGATATGAAGTTCCATGTGCTGTATCAGCAGTACCGCGAACGCTTCCGGGATTTTGACGGCATGATCGTTGTGGTCGAAGGCGAAGATCCCGAGTCCATGGGGCGGTTTGCGGATCAGCTGGTGGCCCGGTTGCAGAGCCGGCCCGATTTTTCGTCGGAGATTTATTACAAAATAGATACGGAATATTTCAAAAGCAAATCCCTGTTGTTCCTGGAGGTGGACGCGCTTCAGCAATTGGCCGACCAGCTCGTCTCCCACCGGGAATTCCTGGAAGGGGTGAACGCGTCACCCGGACTCAACACCCTGCTCACCCGCCTCAACCGCGAAATCAGTACGGGCGTGGTCGAGTCCCTGCTCACCGATTTCCTCGGCACCGGGGAAGAAGAGGCGGCGGACGATCCCGCCGATTTGAGTCTGCTGATCTCCCTGCTCGCGCAAATGACTCGCCACCTCGAAGGCGATGCTCGCTACCGTTCGCCGTGGGCAACCTTTCTGACAAAGGAGGACCATCCCCTGCAGGAAGCCGGGTACCTGGTCTCCGACGACGAACGCCTGCTGTTCATCCTGCTTGATCCGAAGGAAACCGAAGGCGACTTCGCCGGGTCCAGGGATGCCATCGAAGGCATCCGGGCCATCATCAGCGATCTGATTCCCGGTTTCCCGCACATCAAAGTCGGGATGACCGGCGGCGAGGTCATTGCCTCGGATGAGATGCACACCACCCATACCGACGTCAAACGAGCTTCCCGATATGCCCTGACCGGCGTGGCCCTGCTGTTCATTCTGTTTTACCGGCGCATCACCGAGCCGCTGTTGGCGATGTTCACCCTGATAGTGTCTATCTCCTGGGCGATGGGCTACACCACCCTGGCGGTCGGACATCTCAATATTCTGTCCGTGGTGTTCACCACCATCCTGATCGGACTGGGCATCGATTTCGGAATCCACATCCTCTGCCGCTACCGGGAGGAGCGGCGCTCGGGCCAGGGCGCCCAATTGGCCATGCGCCACACCCTGCAACAAACCGGGCAGGGCAACCTGGCAGGAGCCGTCACCACCGCCATCGCGTTCGGTGCCATGGTGTTCACCGACTTCGTCGGGATCGTCGAGTTGGGGATCATCACCGCCGGCGGCATCGTGCTGTGTTTCATCGGCATGGTGCTCCTGCTGCCGGCTTTGATCAGCCTGGAGGAGCGCTGGCGGAAACCGGTGTACACCCAGCCGGAGCGGGTGGAGAAACGCGACGCGTTATTTGAAAAACTGTACTCGCATTATTACTTGATTATCTTCATTTCGCTGGGACTGCTTCTCTGGTGCGGTTACGTGTCCAAGGATTTGTATTTCGATTACAACCTGCTCAACATGCAGGCCAAGGGGACCGAGGCGGTACGTTACGAAATGAAGATTATCCAAAACGCCAAACGCGCCTCCTGGAACGCCGCCTTGGTGGCGGATAACCTCGAAGATGCCCGGGACAAGTACCAGGCACTCAAAGCCATGCCCTCGGTTGGCAAAGTGGAAAGCCTGCTCTCGGCAATACCGGAAAACCAGTCCGCCCGGCTCAGGCAAGTGAAAACCCTTGCGCCGCTGATCGATCCGCTGGCAGTGGCGCCGGCAGACGAGCCGTTTTCCCTGCAGGCCGTCCGGGCGACGGTGAATAAAATCCGGTTTAAGCTCCGCAAAAAAGAAAAGGAAGGGGAGCGGGACGACGTGTATGAAGCTTCCCGCCGGGCGAGGCAGTTGGATGAAGTTCTTAAGAACACCGATCCCGCAACCGCTGCGAACCGTTTGCAGGGATTTTCGCGTACGCTGTTCGCCGACTACCGGAACAAAATCGCCGATCTCAAGCGTTCCGTCCATCCCGCGCCCGTGAAAGTGGAGGACCTCCCGAAGGATCTGAGAGACCGCTTCGTCAGCGCCGACGGCAAGTATCTGTTACTGGTGTATCCCGGCATCAACATCTGGGAGCGGGAGGAGATGGAAAAATTCCTGGGGGAGATGCGGCGGATTGACCCCAACGTCACCGGCAATGCGGTGCATATGTTCGAATCGAGCCGCTTGATGATCGACGCCTACATCCACGCCGGGTTGTACGCGCTGGCGGCTATTTTTCTATACCTGATGCTGACGCTCCGCAATTTTAAAACCACGGTGCTGGTCCTGCTGCCGACGCTGGCGGGAGCGGTGCTCACCCTCGGGCTCATGCGGTGGACCGGCATTCAGTTCAACTTGGCCAATCTGGTGATTCTGCCATTGATCCTCGGCATCGGCGTGGTCGATGGCGTGCACATCCTGCATCGCAACCGCGAGAACCCGGAGGCCGGCAGGAATGTGATCTCGAAAAGCACCGGGCAGGCGGTGGTGCTCACCTCGCTGACCACCATGATCGGATTCGGCAGTTTGATGGTGGCCGACCATCAGGGCGTCTACAGCATCGGCCTGGTGCTCACCCTGGGCGTCGGCAGTTGCATGATCATGTCCGTCACCCTGCTCCCCGCGCTGATCAAACTCTGCTGGGCCCGAGGATGGAAGATTTAACCAGCGTGACGCTGGGCGGCGAATCGCTGCAGATAATTTTAAAACCTTGGGATGCGAAAACCACTCATTGATCCTGTCCGAACGCTTCAGCGAAACTTGCTCCGGGCTTTGCCCGGTCAGCCAGTTGCCCCTCCTCGCTAGAGGAGTTACCTTGGGCTGGCGGCGATGTTGCCGCCGTCGACGGTGAACACGCTTCCCGTGGTTTTTTCCGACTGGGCCAGATGCAGAAACGCCTCCGCGACGTCGGTGTCCAGCACTTCTATCCCCAATAAATTTTCCCGGAAGTAGGCTTCCGGTTCCAGGCCGCGCGCCTGGGCGCGTTCGGCGATGAACTCGTCGGAGAACATGTCGGTGCGGATGCGGTCGGCGTTGACGGCGTTGGAGCGGATGCCCTCTCGGCCGTAGTCCAGCGCGTATTGTTTGGTGAGCGCCACCACCGCGGCTTTCGGCAGGGCGTACGGGCCGAAATCCTTGCCGGGGTTGAACGCCGCCTTGGACGCGTTGAACAGCAGCACCCCGCCGTTTTTCTGCTGTAGAAAAATCTGCACGGCGTGGGACGCTACCGTCTGGTGGGCGAAAAAATTAAGATCGAAACTGCCGCGCAGGGTGGCGTTGTCCACCTCCCCGATTCGACCCTGCACCGCGTTGCCGGCGTTGGAGATGAGAATGTCCACTCCGCCGTAGGTGCGCACCGCGTGGTCGAACGAGTCCGCCACCGCTTGGTCATCGGTCAAATCCACCGCACGCCAGGTGACGCCCGCCTGGCTCGTTTTCTGCAGGGCCGCCGCCGCTCCCTCGAGAGCCTCGCCGTTCAGGTCCACCAGATAAACGTTGGCGCCCTGTTGGGCGAACAACTGCGCAGTGGCGCGGCCGATGCCCGACGCCGCGCCGGTGATGTAGGCCACCTGCCCCTGAAAAATTGGCGGCTGGGCTTTCCCCAGTTTCGCCTGCTCCAGCGACCAGTATTCCATGTCGAACAGGTCGGCGTCGCCCAACGGCTGGTAAGTGCCGATGTCGAACGCGCTTTGGATGATTTCGAGGGTGTGCTCGTAAAGGTCCGCGGATATTTTCGTTTCCTTCACGGTTTTGCCCATCGTCACCAATCCCAGACCCGCGACCAATATCACCCGGGGCAGGCGGTCCAACTCCTTCAGGTCGACGCCCTTCTTCGCCTGGTTGGAGACGAAGTATTTGTGATAGGCCTTGTCGTAGCGTTCCAGCGCTGCCGAAAGCTCGGAGCGCAAACGCTCGGGATCGTCGAGATGTTTCGGATTCAGCAGGAGAGGTTTCTGTTTGGTGCGGATCACGTGGTCGGGCGTCGCAGTGCCGATCTGCGACCACTTCAGGCATTCTTTGCTGGAGGCGAACTCGCGCGCTGGCCCGCTTTCGCGGTAATGCGTCACCCACGAAACGCCGGAACGTTCCCGGTACAGGCCGCGCAGGACCGGCGCAATGGCTTTTAAAATTTCGGCATCGTTGACCGACCCGGAATCGCCGGCGGGGGTCAGCGGCTGGCGCGGATGGTTCCCGATAAAAGTCTCCGCCTGGGTGACGGCCTTGATATGGGCGTCGTAACTTTTCTTCGCCGTGTCGCCGAAGGTGAACAGGCCGTGATTGATCAATACCAGTCCCTGAACCCGCGGATTTTCTTCGTACGCCTCCGCCGCCGCTTTGGCCAGATCGAACCCCGGCATGATGTACGGCACCACGCCCAGCTCGTCTCCGTAAATTTCCTTGCAGATTTTTTCCGCGTGGGGCTGGTTGGCGATCACCAGAATGGCGTCGGCGTGCGAATGGTCGACAAATTTTTGTGGCAAAAAGGCGTGCAGGAGCGTTTCGACCGAAGGATTGGGCGACGACGCGTCCAGCAGGTGTGTGCGCTGGTCGTTGACCATCGCCTCGTCGGACAGGGAGGGGAGGGACCGCAGTTTCCTCAGGTAATCCAGTTGGACGCCCGGCAGGCCGGGGGGCTCCAACGAGTCCAGGTCCCAGCCGCTGCCCTTGACGTACAGAACCTCGACCTCCTCGCCCAGCCGGTTTTGGGTGCGTGATTTGACCGAGGTGTTGCCGCCGCCGTGCAGGACCAGCGCGGGATCGGCCCCGATCAGCCGCGACGTGTAGACCCGCAGGGCCACGTCCTCCGACACATCGGCGTATTGCGCAATGGCCGCCTCAGCGTCCCTGTCGTCCCAGCGATTCTCCATTTAAGAAAAGTAACAAATCCACGCCGGAGAATAAAGCGGATAAAATTTTTACTCCCCCTTCTTGAAGGGGGCCGTTGGGAAATCTGTTGTCAGTCAATCTTCCGGACGTTAACCTGATAGTGCCTAGTATCGATGGTCGAAACCGGCCATCGGGTAGGGTAATATCTCCGGATATGGAAGTGAGAAAATTACGGTAATAGTGAGGAATTAAAATTATGAGATTGATGATATCAATTGGAATAAGCGTTCTGTTTCTCCTGATTCCTTTAGATTGCTTTGCCGAGGAAATGGGAAAGGAAGAACTTCAAAATGGTTTGGGATTTGTAGAAGCTGGGGAATGGGGCGCGTTTGTGAATAATCCAACCCAAGAAAATTACTTTGCACTGGGGAAGTTATTAGCTAATTGCAAGAAGGACAATTTGCAATGTGAAAATAAACTCAGGCCGCACTATAGCCGATCCGAGGAATTAATTGAATTGGCATTAAAAGGAAAAAAAAGAGCTATTGATATCACTTTTGCATCCATTAGGTTATTGGACGGTGGTGAGTTGGGAGATGCAATGCGTGCCCTGGGATCTATTATTGGATCAGACCCAGAATTATTTTTTAGGGAAATAAGAATGCATGGTATTTCATCTAACATAATGGGGAGAATAGTAATAAAGACTCCTTTGGAATTGACTGACCAGTTGGATCTGCAATTAGAGGTATTGCGAAAAAGACTCAAGAGCATATCTTCGCTACATGTTGAAGACCCTTTCCTGATTCCATATCATAATGAGGTTATAAAAAGCCTACAGGGTGAAATAAATTTTAGAGAGAAGAATCCTTAAGCTTTTGAAAGGAAAAGGAGTCAAGTCTCTTCTTGACACCATTAGGATTTCCTCCCACAAGCTAGCCCACCATAAGCCATGCATTGCTTTCAACGTTACGCCCCTCCCGGACCTCCTCTGAAAAGTTTTTAAAGATAAGCACTCTCCCACCCCTATTCATTTATAAAGGCAAGAGGAAGAATCCCCCTAGCCCCCTTTACAAGGGGGGATCAAAAGCCCCCCAGCCCCCTTCACAAAGGGGGAGCTATTAATGTCACCCCTCGACAGGCTCAGGGCGATAGGATAAAAAATTATCCCCGGCGATTCGCCGGGCGGCACGCTGGAATTGGGTGGGGTTCTATGATATGTTGGGCATGAATGGCAACCCTAATGCTCAACTCGGGCCGTAAAGGTCTGCCGGCCCTTCGCGGACCCGCTCCGGGCCGATTTTCTCGTCTTATTGATGTCTCAGCCACATGCTCGCTAAAATTCACGTCACCTTGAAAAAAGGGGTGCTCGACTCCCAGGGCAAGGCGGTCCACCATGCCCTCAACGATCTCGGCTATTCCGAGGTTAAGGACGTCCATCTCGGCAAATATATGGAGATCGCCCTCTCGGGAATCTCCGAGCAGGAAGCGCAGACCCGCGTCACCGAGATGTGCGAAAAACTGCTGGCCAACACCGTGATCGAATCCTATCGCTTTACGCTGGAGCCCGCGGAATGACCGTTCGCCCCCGGAGGGAACCATGAAGTGCGGTATCGTCGTTTTCCCCGGTTCCAACTGCGACCACGACTGCTACCATATCCTGAAACACGTTCTCCAACTCGACACGCAATGGATCTGGCACAAGGATGAGACGCTGGACACGTTCGACTTTATCGTCCTGCCCGGCGGGTTTTCCTACGGCGATTACCTGCGCCCCGGCGCCATCGCCCGCTTCTCCCCCATCATGAAATCGGTGATCGATTATGCCAACCAGGGCGGCCGCCTGCTGGGTATCTGCAACGGCTTCCAGATTCTGGTGGAATCCGGCCTGCTCCCCGGCGTCTTGATGGACAACGCAGGCCAGAAATTCATCTGCAAAAACCTGACCCTCCGCGTGGACAACAACCAGACCCCGTTCACCTCCCAATGCCGGCCCGGCGAGGTTCTCAAGATACCGATCAACCACGGCCAGGGCCGCTATTACGCCGATGACGAAACATTAAAACGGCTGGTGGACAATGATCAAATCGTATTCCGCTACTGCGACGCCGAAGGCAACACTCCGGAGACGGCCAATCCCAACGGTTCGCTCGACCATATCGCCGGGATCGCCAACCAGGCCAAAAACGTGATGGGCATGATGCCGCATCCGGAACGCTGTGCCGATCCCCTGTGGCCGGAGGTGGACGGTCAGACAATTTTCAACTCCCTCATTCAATCGAGTTTGACGCCTTCATGACCGCTTCCACTCCCATCCCCATCACGCCGGAAATGGTGGCCGAGCACGGCCTGTCGCCGGAGGAGTACGCCCGCATTCAGGAGTTGCTGGGACGCGACCCGAACCTGGTCGAGCTGGGGATTTTTTCGGCCATGTGGAGCGAGCATTGCAGTTACAAAAGTTCGCGCCCGCACCTCAAGACGCTGCCCACCGAGGGTCCGCGCGTGATCCAGGGCCCGGGCGAGAACGCCGGGGTGGTGGACATCGGCGACGGGCTGGCGGCGGTGTTCAAAATCGAAAGCCACAACCATCCGTCGTTCATCGAGCCGCATCAGGGTGCGGCGACGGGGGTCGGCGGCATCATGCGCGACGTGTTCACCATGGGCGCGCGTCCGATTGCCCTGCTCGACTCGCTCCGCTTCGGCGACCTCGATCATGAAAAAACCCGGTACCTGTTGAACGGGGTGGTGAAGGGCATCGCCGATTACGGCAACTGCGTCGGCGTGCCGACCGTCGGCGGCGATATCTATTTCGACGCCTGCTACAAAGGCAACATTCTGGTCAATGTGTTCTGTCTGGGGCTTGCCAAAGCCGACCGGATATTTCTCGGCAAGGCGTCGGGGGTCGGCAACGCGGTGTTGTATGTCGGTTCCAAAACCGGACGCGACGGCATCCACGGCGCCAGCATGGCCTCGGCGGAG
>Ga0209997_10000110_pt1 | contig 22957 bp, 30 predicted proteins | sample CR04metaG_FD_182079 | JGI IMG/M metagenome (GOLD analysis project Ga0209997, IMG submission 182079) | Deep subsurface microbial communities from Mariana Trench to uncover new lineages of life (NeLLi) - CR04 metaG (SPAdes) (version 2) | ecosystem: Environmental > Aquatic > Marine > Ocean trench...
GTAAGCCTATAAAGTTACGTATCTGAATTCTTTCTTGGCTTTGTACTTAGATAAAATGCATGTGAACTTATTATAAATCCAATAAGGAATATTTTTGTTGCAAAGATAAGATTCCATGGTCTATTTGGATCTGGATATGCAATAGTTAAAGCATCTATATTCGGTACCTGTCCATCAACTATTCCCGCAGTAATATGTGCATTAAGTACAATAAAATTATACAAAACTTCGTATAAAGAAATTATTGCAAAACTCAAAAACATTAGTTGTACCAAAGCCATTTTCCATGTTATTAATCCAGTAGTTCTTTTCCATCCAATTCTTGTAACACAATACCAACCAATTATTGTCGAGAAAAAAAGCCAAGTAGTAAGTTTTGCAAAATTTTCAAACGGAACTTCAGTAGTAACTAATATCTCTCCCATAACATATGTTCCATTTTCTTCCCATTCAACGTACATTGCATAAATCCCGTATGCAGTAATTGATAACATTATGAAACCACATACATAGAATATGTAAAGAAAAATCTTATATCCTGTATCTGTTTTTTGTAGATGACGGCGTTCCATTAATGTCGTTTGCCTGAGAAGGAGATATAAAAATTCACTGAAATTTCAAATGAGGTTTATTAAAGTAATTGATATCAAATCAGCTATGAAAATTCCAATAAACGTACCAATTTTGGGAAAAGAAGAATTGAATGAAGTAACATCAATTTTACGAGGGGGAGCCCTTACCTCTGCTGCAAATACAGGAGGAAAATATGTTCAAGAATTTGAAAAATTAGCTTCATCATTTGTTAAAGCCAAATATGCAGTTGCAGTAAATTCTGGGACAGCTGCATTACAGGCAGCACTACTTTCCCTTGATGTAAAGAGCGGAGATGAAGTTCTATTACCGTCATTTACTTTTGTAGCAACTGCAAATGCAGTGATTTCAGTTGGAGCTAAACCGATCTTTGTTGATATATTAAAAGAAAATTATACTATGGATCCAAAGGATTTAAAAAAAAAGATTACAAAAAAATCTAAAATCATTATGCCTGTTCATCTCTATGGAAATGTTGCATACATGAATGAATTAACTAATATTGCTAAAAAAAATGGGTTAAAAATTATTGAAGATGCAGCACAATCTTTAGGTACTACCTATAAAGGAAAACATACAGGTACATTTTCTGAGCTTGGTTGTTACAGTCTTTATCCTGCAAAGGTTATGACCGCAGGAGAAGGAGGATTTATTGTAACTAGTTCTAAGAAACTTTATGATAGATTGCGAATGATAAGAAATCATGGCATGTTACATGGTTATGATACCAGAGTCTTTGGATTGAATCTACGTTTACCAGAACTAAGTGCAGCTATCGCAAAAATTCAAATTAAAAAATTACCAAATTTCTTAATTAAACGAAGAAAAAATGCAGGAATTCTTTCCGAGCTAATTTCAGATCTAAATATAAAAATACCAAACGAACGAAAAAATGAAAAAGTTAATTGGTATTTGTATACGATTGCAACCAAAAACCGTGAAAAAATTTTAAAAAAATTAAATTCAAAGGGAATAGGTGCTGCTGCTTATTATTCAATTCCGATACATAAAACTCCGTTTTACAATAAAAAAATAAAATTACCAGTGACAGATTGGGCTGCATCACAAGTATTATCATTGCCTATTCATCCTCTAGTTTCAACTAAAGGTATTGAATTTATAGCAAAAACATTTCGAGAATCTTTGCAAAAATGAATATTCTAGGAAATATTTTTGGAGATGTTTGCAAGACTCTTTTCCCTATACCAGAAGAAGTCTATATTGGAAATTTAAAATCTCTAATTGCTATATGTGTTTTATCAAGTATCCCTTTGTTGAAGGAAATTAGAAATTCTGAATTAATGAATAATATTTCATTAGTAGGCAGATTATTTTCCGAAAATAAAGGTATTGATTCAATCATTCGTCATGTTAATTCAAATTCTAATGTAAAAATAATAATCATTTGTGGAAAGGAAGGACAGGGTCATAAACCTGGATCTTCTCTCATAGCTTTGTACAAAAATGGTGTAGACGATGATAGAAGAATAATTAATTCTCATAGTCCTGATCCGTTTCTTACTGTTTCAAAAACCGAAGTAAAAAAATTTCAAAGTAGAGTTAGACTAATTAATAAAATTGGAATTACAAACTTTGAAGAAATTTCTTCACTTGTCCACTCGATACAATATTAATATCCGTTTTTTTGTCTATCTCGATTAATCTGATTTTTTCTTTTGTATTGTTTTAAAATATCCTCAGGAGATAAATTCAATTCTAGTGACGCTTGGACTACAAAATGCCAAATATCGATTAATTCTTCTCGAGCTTCTGCTTCATTAAATTGGGTAGGTTTTTTCCACCATTTCCAATTAGTAGTTCGTTGTAATTCAACTGCTTCGTGTATTATTGCAGTACATAAAGCGGCTACTCTTCCTTCAACATCGCTTGGGTATCGATTAAGATTCATCATCTCAGCAAGACCTTTTTGAAGAGCAAAAATTAAATCTAATCTATCTTTTGAAATTTCTTGTGTCAATTTTTCAAAATCTTTAATGACCCTAAGAACTTAAAGGTTTCAAAAATGCACCATTTTCTCATACTGTTTAATTCTTTTTGAAATATTTGATTTTTTAATATTCAATAAACCAGCTAAACCATATTGTTCTACTGCAAAAGCTCCAAAAATATTCCCATAAATTGTTGCTTTCTTAATTGTTGAAAGATTAACGCTTTTTTTACTTGCTAAATATCCAATCATAGCACCTGCAAATGAATCGCCTGCACCTGTAGGGTCTACTATATCTTCAATGGAAAAAGCAACTGATGGAAAAATCACATCATCGTAAAAAAGAAGTGAGCCATGCTCTCCTTTTTTTATAACAACATACTTGACTCCCCAACTCATTATCTTTTTAGCGCATTTTATCAAATTGTGCTCTTTTGTTAGAAGTTTAGCTTCTTCATCATTGATTACCACTGCATCTACAGCTTTAATCATTTTAATTACTGAAGATTTTTTTTTTGCAATCCAAAACTCAATAGTATCACACATAGAAAATTTTACTTTATCAAATTCCTTAATTATAGCAGAATTTTGGTCAGGATCATTATTTGCTAGATAAACAAATTCTGATTTTTTGTAAACTTCAGGAACTTTGGGTTTAAAATTTCCTAATACATTAAGTTCAGTTTTAAGTGTGGTTCTTGTACTAAGAGTTTCATCGTATTTCCCATCATAATGAAAGGTCTTTCCTTCATTGATGGTAAGACCTTGTAGATCTAGGTATTTAGAAAGAATACAGTGATATTTTTTTGGAAAATCGGTTCCCGCTACTGCAATAAGACCAGGTTTAACAAAATAACTTGCAGATATGCTAGCAAATGTAGCTGCACCACCTAATACTCCTTTTAACACTTTTTTTGGAGTTCGTATTGTATCAATAGCTACTGAACCAAAAACTGTTAACATAATTTTTTTAAATTAATTTTGATGTATAAATTCTCTTGCTTGGTCATCTGAAGGAAAATAAATGAAAGGAATCTCTATTGAAGTAAAAAAAACATCATATTTAGTAATACCACTAATTTTAACAGTTGAAGATTGATATTCTTCCATCTTAGATTGTTCATCTTTTTGATAAATTCCATTTACAGTAGCTTTACTCATTGAAGATAGAATAAAGGGTTCAAGTACACCATCAGCAATTTTTTTGTCTTTAACAGTAATAGTAAAATCAGTTTCACCAGCATTTAGTACTAAGAAAGAAGGATTGTCAAACTCTAATTCAACATTATAAGTAGAAATTGAATCATTTTTTTCTAAAAATTTGTTTTCTAGAACTATAACGCTAATATTAGATGCGGCAATATATTGAGAATATCCAAAGAGGCCTATTCCAAGAAATAGCATAACAAGAATGGCTTTTTTTGAAGCTCTCATAAAATACCTTCTAAAAATTAGCTTTTTTAAAACAAGAGGGAAAAAAATCAGATAATATGTGTAAAAGTTTTGATATCTTCTTTAAGCTACTTAGAGCTAACAGAATAAATCGATTCTAGCCTCACAAAAAATAGATGGCTAAAATTAAGCTAAGATTTGGGGAAAATGAAATTGAGATTGAATCTAGAGATTTTTATGTTGATAATAACACCTTAGGGGATGTCATTGATAGCGTTACAACACATATGGAAAAAAATAGAGCTAGAATAATCTTTGATGAAAAAACTTTTGAAAAACAGACAGGAAATCAAAATACATTTCACACCAATGTAAACTATCTACAAACACTTGAAAATGCAGAAGTCCATGAACCAGAATTTGATTCTCCTATCCCTATATTTGCTGAAGAAATCAAAGATAAAATCAATTTCTTAGAAAAGAAATCATTTTTTGACCAACCAAGAACTGTATCTGATACGGTAAGTGAACTGAGAGAATATGGTTGGTCAGCAAGTACACTTCTTGTATCAAAAGTATTAGTTAAGATGGCATTCAATAAAGAAATTTTAAAAAATTCTCAAGATAAAAGAAGCTATTATTTGGCCAAAGAAGCTATATTAACTACTTAGATTTATAATTGCAAATTTTACAATCTTCAAAAATATCTCCTTCTAAATGATCAAAGTGAGCATTACATATCATACAAGTGTGATGCATATCAGAATATCCATCATTTTCCACTTTACCTATTTGCTTTGATTCAAGTTAGGTACTATTACATTTGATACAATGGCAACCACATTCCATAAAATCCAAAACTTGTATCCAATAATGTATGTATAGTTAGTCGTTTTTCTAAATAGAGTGACCAAAAAAAGGGAAATCCCCATAGAAATTGATGACCATTTCAAGTTGTATGGTAAAGAACCTTGGGAAGTTGATTATGGTGAAAAATGCCCCATTTGTAATGTAAGAATTGATGAGTATGGATTTTGTTCGTGTGGCTCTAGTGGAGACTAAGTCTATTTTTTAATTGGAGAGCAACAACTATTGAAATACCAATAAAAAGTGGTGCTAATATTGGAAATTCTGGTACTACCGTTGTTCCAATGATTTCTATTGACCCAGAATTTTCTGGTCTAAAATTCAACCAAGAATGAGTTTCATTAGAAAAAAATTCATGTTTAAGAATTTTTTCTTCATTAAGATAAACATCATAAGGACTCCACAATAGTTCTAAAGGAATAATTAATGTAATCAATTGATCATCTTCATTTACGTCAAAGCTAATTCTTTTAGTTGATTGATCAAAATTAAATGAAGAAATTTCTGTCAGAGTTCTCACTTGAACAATAAACTTTTTGTCTTCCCATTTAATTTCTGTATTCATAGTTGGTTCATCAATTACATATTCAATAAATGCATCACAAATTACTCCTTGTGTTCTACCATAACAAGTAATCCCTACTGCATCATGTAACATTACTGGTCTGTCGTTAACAAACAGCAAATCAACATCTTTGGGAAAAATAATTTTTGTTGTTTCTAAATTGAAATAATCCCATTTCCATAAACCATCTTCAAAATATAGAACATCCTGAAGATCATATTCAATAACTACATCATCTTGTGATGAAAAAATAGTAATTCCAGTTATACTTTCAAGACCCGTAGTACCAAATTCTACCTTATTTCCTTCAACATCAGTCACATTAAGATTTGATAATGATCCTTCAATAGTCTCCACATGAACAACACTTCTGGCCTTGTTAATTTCATGGGTTACATGAACATCTCCTTGATCTCCTAAATTAATAGTAATTAACTTATGTAGAGCAGGTTCACCCAAACTTAGCTGAGCATAAACTAGAGGAAGTAGTGAGGTTATCACCAATACCATCACCATACAAATAATCTTCTTCATCATAATTTACCCTATTCTGTAGTAACATGAATCATTTTTACTTCTTGTAAAGGACAATCATTTTCATTTTTTTGTAAATTTACTATTGTATCAGCTACCTCCATTCCTTCAATCACTTCAGCAAAAACAGTGTATTGGTTATCAAGAAAAGTACTATCAGTTGTAACTATAAAAAATTGAGAACCAGCACTATCTGGGTCTGTTGATCTCGCCATAGAAACAATACCTCTAAGGTGTGATCTAGAATTAAATTCCGCTTTTAAATTGAATCCAGGACCTCCCGTGCCCCACTTGCTTTTATCGGGTTGTTTTGAATTGGGATCTCCTCCCTGAATCATAAATCCAGGAATTACTCGATGAAATAAGGTACCATCATAAAATTTTGATTCTGCCAATTTAATAAAACTCCTTACAGTCTCAGGAGCATTATCTGGGAGTAAATTTAATACAATCTTTCCATGATTGGTTTCAATTATTGCTTTAGTCACTTGGAAATATTTTTGATTTTATCATAAGAGTCTTTGGGATATTTGATTAAGAAATTTAGGTAATTTACCATGAAATCATTATGGTTTAAAATTTTTGGCCTAACTCTAAAATAATGAATTTAATATTTCTTACTATGTATTATTAAAAATAATGAATAAATTTTCATAGTATGAATAAATTCTGCTCCTTGTAATTCACATACATTAAAAACTATCTAAAGAAAAGTAGTCTTATATAGAGCAATAAAAAATTAGAAACCGTGAATCGCACAAATCAAAGTACGATTATTAAACAAGCCATCAATTCTTGTCTTGACAAGGGACTTACTGATAAACAAGACATTTACAGCAAAGTTGTAGAGGATTTAGGGGTCCCAAGACCAACCGTTAGAAGAGTTGCAAGGGATCTACGAAATGAGTTGTTAGAGAAAATTAAGATCTTACAATCTGAGATTCCAAAACCAACTGGAACTTATACAGAAGTTATTGCTGAAAAGCAGGTATAAGATCTCGATTTTCAATTTTTCTTCATTTACCTCAATATCAGAAATTAATTTCAACATGAACTGTTATATTCTAGAATTTTTTGAATTAGATAATGGGATATCTATGGAACAATTTAGCTACTTTGGTAACGGGCATATTTGCGGCTGTTCTATCTGGTTTATGGTATCTATTTCTTGACTTTGCACCCATTACTAATTTCATCTTCATGATGGCAGTTCCAATTACTTGGTTTCTCACATTCATGTGCTGGATTGTCCAAAAAGGCGCAGATTATTCACACAAATACAGTGCTGATATGGTAAAAAAAAACCACAATAATTCACAATCTGGAGTAATCAAGTACACTGCTGATGGGAAACAAGTTACTACAACTTAATTAAATGAAGCAAAAACAGAGCTTGGAAGCAATCTGAATGAACTTTCAAATTCAAAAAAATAAAAGACAGTGAAATTGATCGACTCGATCAAAAGATTGCCAATTTAGAAACAATGATACAAATTAGATCTCTCAAATCTGAACTTGCAAATCTTAAATTGTTATCATCTAAAGAAAAAACAAAGGGAAAAACAAAGAAAAAGTAGTTTTAACTACAATTTTCACAATCATGTTTTTCATGAATGTTCTTACAGCTGGGGCAACTTATAGCTCCACCATAATGACACTTGCAATCGCAAGAATCTTTTGAGCTTTCTTCAACCATCTATATAGAATAAATCCTACGTCATCTTAATATTTGACTATTCAAAAATCAGTTTAATTATGAACTTTAATCAATTTGGGGTAAAATTTTTAAATCTATTCTTAAGGAGAATTAATCGTGGTGAACAATAGAATCATTATTGGATTTCTTTCAGCAACAATTATCTTCACTGCTTTAATGTCTACAATAATTCCATCTGTAGATGCTGCAAATCCACTAAATACTGAAATAATTCCACTTAACAGTGAAATTGGAATTGAAAAAACAATTCTTTCACTACACGCTTCACCAGATAATACATTACCATGGGGATTTGTTGAAGGAAAAATTGCTAATCATGTTTCTAACTATCCGGTAATCATACAAATTTACGACGACGATGGACATGCAACTCTTTTTGCTCAGACTGATGTTGAAGAAGATGGTTCTTATGAATATAGATTTAGAGTTAGAAATGTAGATGATGGTCAAGTAATTAATATTTTTGAAGGAGATTATAATGTAAAAATTTTCAAGGTAGTATATCTTGGTTCTAGTTCTGGACAAATTTAGATGCAATAGATATAGTCCCATCAACTAATTCTTTCATTCTAATTTTTGCATCGTCGTCTGTTACTTTTCCATCTTTGAGCATATCTACAGTCATAAAAACTGCTTTGGGATTTGTAATTACCCGAAAATAGGACATTAGCTGAGTAAGTAAAGTTTGAACATCAATGAAACCAATATTTCCTGAAGCTAAGATAGCCAATCCTGCGATTTTACCTCCAGTTTTTTTATAATTCACATATTCGAATAGATTTTTTAATGCTGAACTAAAAAATGAATTGTATATTGGAGTACCAATTAGCCATACATCTGCTTCCATAATATCTCTGGTTGCCTGTTTGGTTACTTCACTATAATTCCCATCTGGTCCTTCATAACAATCTATTTTGTCCTTTGAAAGATTGATAAATTTTGTATCTGCATTTTTTGTTTTTGTATAATCGTATATTTCTTGCATCATAATCAGTGTATTTGCTGTTTTTCTTGGACTGGCAGAAATTACTACAATCTTCACAACGTGCAGACAATTCTTAGTGTATTTAAACCAAAACTTGGGTTATTGTAAATTTATTTTATTATACAAAAGCGGGCTTGGAGGGCTTCGATCCCTCGACCTGTAACTTAGGAGGCTACTGCGCTATCCATGCTGCGCGTCATATGATGACTCTGCGCCACAAGCCCAGCAGAAAACATGTTTGTAATTATTTAAGCGTAATCAAGATTTGCTTTAATTAATTCATGTATATTATTCCAACTAGAATTTTCTTTCCTATCCCATTTCTCATAGTATATCACATCTTTTAATTCAAGTCTAGGAAGCCATCTGGCAGTTTCTAGATCTGGTTTTTTTGCAAATTCAGAAACATGACCTAGACTAAGATAAGCAACAGGTAATACATGTTCAGGCAGTTCTAACGTCTTTTTTAGAGTATCATTTGATAAAATACTTACCCATCCTAATCCTATTCCTTCTGTTCTTGCAGCTAACCAAAGATTTTGCACAGCACAACATACACTGTAAATTCCAGTCTCTGGAATACTTGATTTTCCTATAACAAATGGACCAAATTTCAAAGGATCATATGTTACACAAATATTGAGAGGCGAATCAAGTATTCCTTCCAATTTAAAAGAAAGATATTTTGATTTTTGAGGTTCTTCAACTAAATGTGAAGAACGTTTTCTTTCAATCTCAAAGGAATCCTTAATTTTTTTTCTGATTTCAAAGTCTTTTATTAAAATAAAGTTCCATGGTTGAGAAAATCCTACTGAAGGTGCATGATGAGCGGCATTTAGAATTCTGGATAAAACTTCGTCATCGATTGGATCAGACGTAAAATGTGAACGAACATCTCTCCTAGAAAAGATCGCCTTGTAAAGACCATTTTTTTCATCATTAGAAAAATCATTATTCATACACTTTTGTCTAACCTCTGTTTTATCATGTTTTCTTTTGTTAAACGTTAATAATGCCTCCGAAAAGTCTTGAAGGACACGGGCCGATGGTCTAGCTGGTTAGGATACCGCCTCGACACGGCGGTGGTCGAGAGTTCAAATCTCTCTCGGCCCATTTTTAATTTATAATTATTTTTCTAAAGAACTTTCAAATTCTTTTTCAATTAGGCTCCAAGCTGTTTCAACTGTAACGATTCCTTTAACACTGTATTGTAATGATTCTCCTGCAATTATTGATTGATATTCCTGAGCATTAGTATCAGTTAAAATCAACTCGAAAATGTTTTTTAATGGAATCTCCGAACCTGGATAAAATGCTGCTCTTCCAGGCATCGCAATATCAGCAGTTGAATACGCCCCAGCCCCAATTGATTTACCATTTACAAAAAGATCATACACAATAGTTGCAACTGTAAATGTTTTCTCACTAGGATTTTTTACTAAAAATGTTGTTCGTAGTTTAACTTTATTTTCAATACTATTTACATCTATAAGTTCTACATTATCTAATTTAATCTCCATTAGTTCTAATTCAGGAATGTCAAGACTTGCATAATATACAATCCCGCCCATAATTCCTAACAATCCTAGAATTGCAACAACAAGAATCGCTTTACTCTGCAGAAATGACAAACTATCAACTAAACGATTTGAACAACTAAAATACTTTGTTAAGAGTCAAATAGATAATATTGCCAGTAAAACTCTGATTTAAAATGGCAATAGAGCAGACAATCATCACATGGATTCATCTTACATCTGCAGCAATTTGGGTAGGCGGGACTTTGTTTATCGGAGCAGTTCTTGCACCTATTCTCAAAACAATGTCGTTCTCACTTGAAGAACGATTACAAATGATGATCCGAGTTGGAAGAAGATTTAACAAAATTGCAATCCCATCTTTAATTATCCTAATTATAACTGGAATTTATAGTTCATCTTCATTTTTTAATAACTCAAATCTTTTATTTTCAACTGATTACGGAAATTTCTTACTCATAAAAATAATTCTTGTAATTGCATTGATTATTACTTATATTGTTCATGTTAGAATTATCCGAAAAGATGTAGAAGAACAAATTATGTCTAAAAAAATGTCAGATAAACAAATAAAAAAATTACGTATTAAAATAATAATACTTGGTGAAATACTAGTGATTCTTTCAGTGGTAATTTTATTTATGGCAGCTTTATTGGATAACGGAATTTGAATTTCCTTTAATTCTTACTTCAAAACCTTTGTCGAGTTTACCTATGCCGTATTTACATCCAGTAATCTTTGAAGTAACATACAAGTTAGTTTCTAAATGCTTTGTAATTTCTTTTATTCTATAAACAGAAGTGTCATCAATTAAACTGGCTGGTAATACTAACATATCTGAGAGGTGGTTATCAACTCCCAGATTACTTCTTATGAAATTTTTTGAAATACTTTTTGAAATTTCTGCAGTGGTATCTGTCAAGGCATCATAACCTGTAATAGAACTTGAGTCTTGAGAGTAAATCATAATACTGCCTCCTTTGTTTAATGCTATCTCTTCTTTTATTTCTGATTCTATAGAAAAATCTGCATCTTTCAAAAAATTTTCAGTTTGTTGTACTTCATTTTTTATTCTTTCTAATGATATATCTGAATATGAACAGAAAAGTTTTACAGATTTTGTTTTTCTCTTGATTAATAAAAATGGTTTTAATTTTTTTATTGGATGGATTTTTACATTTACGAGTCCTCCACCTTTAGGATAATACCCTCTTTTTGAAATCTCCATTGAGAAATTTATTCCCATTCTTGAATACGCTTCACCTAAAACATATTTTGTATAATTACTTGTTGGACTCCATGGAACATCTGTTCCCCCAATTATTGATAACTCTAAGCTCTTTTTGGAAATAGAAACTGCAGGAATTAGGACTTCTAAAATTAATGAAATGCTCCCAGCAGTTCCAATGTCTTCACTTAAAAAATAATTTTCCACATTTTTTGGGGAAAATTTGATGGAGGTTGAACCAGCATTCAAACCTTGTATCCTGGCATTACAAATTCTAGATAATATTTTAATTGCCATAATATGTTGGGGTCGTAATCCTGGAACTCTTCTATTTTTTCGAATATTTTCAATTAGTATAGGCGTTTTTGTAATACAAGATAGTGTTACTGCGCTTCTTACAATTTGTCCTCCACCTTCACCATAAGAGCCATCTATTTTTAAAAAATCCATAAACCAATATCAAAACTACTCCTTATGATAGTTTTTTAAAGAATATACATGATTTTCCAACATGAACGGCTTATTGATTGGAAGATTTCAACCATTTCATCTAGGACATTTAGAAGCATTTCTTTTTGGTTTATCAAAAGTTGATAAACTTTGGATAGGAATTGGGAGCTCAAACAAACCAAGCGAAAAAAATAATCCATTTACTGCAGATGAAAGAAAAGAGATGATTTTGTCTTCAATTGATAATTCAATCTCTGAACGAATTGAGATTTTCTTTATTCCTGATTTAGAAAATCATGAAAAATGGATTCAAAACATAGAATTGATTGTTCCAGATTATGATGTAGTTTTTACCAATGATGAATTGACTCAATCACTTTACTCAAAATGCGGAAAAAAAGTAATACCAGTTCAATTCAAAGATCGAGAAAATCTGTCTGGAACTAATATTAGGAATAAAATAGCAAGCGATCAAGATTGGCAATCAATGGTTCCAAAAGGTACAAAAACTATTTTGGAAAAAATTGATGCCAGCAATAGACTGAAAATTCTTTAATTATAAATAAAGCCATTAAAGATCTTCTTGACAGGCGAAATTATTTGGAATATTTAGCAATGTTACCTGGTCCGACAAATGTTCCTGAGAGGGTAATGAGAGCTATGTTTACTCACATCATTAATCATCGAAGTCCAGATTTTGTTGAGCTTTATACCGAAGTGATTGAAAAAACTCAGCAAGTTTTTCAAACAAAAAATGATATTGTTGCACTTTCTTCTTCTGGCACGGGAGCTGTTGAAGCATCAGTAGTTAATTTAGTCAAGAAAGGAGATAAGATAATTATTCCTGTAAATGGAGAATTTAGTAGTAGACTAGCTCAGATGATAGAATGGCAAGGAGCAAATGTAGTGAAGCTTGAGACTCAGCCAGGAACTAATGCTACATTTGATCAAGTAAAGGAGGCTTTTGATAACAATAAGGACGTCAAAGCATTCTATGTTGTTCATAACGAAACGTCAACTGGGACTCAGGTCAAATATCTTGATAAAATACCTGAACTAACATCTAGAAACGATTGTTTCTATGTTGTAGATTCTGTGTCAATACTTGGTGGTGTTGAACTGCTAGTCGATAAATGGAATATTGATGTATGTATGACTAGTGCACAAAAAGCACTGGCCGCACCACCTGGAATATCTCCTATATCAGTTAGTCCAAGAGCTAAAAAATACATGATTGAAAACCCACCACCTACAATGTACTTCAATTTAGCAAGATATTTCAAATATTATGAAGAATCAAAACAAACTCCCTTTACTCCTGCATTGCCTCTTCTATATGCATACAGAGAAGCATTGCGTATTATTCTTGAAGAAGGAATGGACGCAAGGATTCGTCGTCACAAAATTTGTTCAGACGCATTATATTCTGGTTTAAGTGCAATTGGTCTAACCCCATTTGCAAAAGAAGAAGACCGTTCTATCACAATAATTGCATTAAATTATCTTGAAGGACTTGAAGACAATACTTTTAGAAATACTTTAGCCAATAAATTCCGTGTTCTTGTTGCTGGTGGTTTTGGAAATCTAAAAGGCAAAGTTTTCAGAGTTGGTTGCATGGGAGAAGTTCATAGATATCATGTAATGAGAACAATATCAGCAATATCATCTACCCTTGATATGATGGGCTATAAGACAAACACAGTAGATGCTTTAAAAACCGCTGAAGAAAAACTCAAGGACCTCTAAACTTCCTGTTAACTTAATATAAGGAAATTCGATGAGCGATCTAGTTGACTTTCAATAAAGGCTCGCTAATTTTAGTAGAATATACTGCAAAAGTAAAAGATACTGGTGAAGTTTTTGAAACTACAATTGAAGCTGAAGCAAAAAAACACTCGATACATGATGCTAACGTAAAATATCAACCAAAACTTGTTTCGGTTGGTGAATCTTGGGTAATAAAAGGACTAGATGAAGCATTAGCTAATTCAAAAGTAGGTGATAAAACTTCTGTTGAAGTAACACCAGATAAAGGATTTGGTGAAAGAGACTCAGGAAAAGTTAGAATGATTCCTTTGCGTAAACTAGGAGAAGATGCAGATAAGGTTACAGTAGGTGACACAATTGAAATTGATCAGAAAACCGGCATTATACGTTACATTGGCTCTGGTAGAGTACAAGTTGATTACAATCATAGATTCGCAGGAAAAACCATTATTTATGATGTTAATGTTTTAAAGGCTTTAGAAACTGATGATGAAAAAATAAATGGAATGTTAAAACGACATCTGCCTGTTGACGATTCTAAACTAGTTTTCAAAAAAACTGGAACATCCTTAGATATTACTATACCTGAAGAACTATTTCGTTCTGATGGATTACAAGTTATGAAACATTTTATTCAATCAGATATTTTCAAATTTGTTCCTACATTAGAAAAAATTAACTTTTTAGAAACTCATCTAAAAAAATCTTCAGAAACACAAAAGAAAGAAAAATCTAAACCTAATACAGAACAACCGGTTGCACAAAAAGCAGCTTAATTTATAGAACCTTAGTACTTTTCGCAAGTTCAATTGCTTTTTTAAGTGTCATATCTACTTCTTTGAGAATTGTATATCTTTCTGGTCTTAGGTCTTGAGCAATAGTTAATGCTTTAGCCAATGTATCAGGTTTTAGACCAATTTTTTTTGCAGTAGTAGGCGCACCTAGATTTTTTAATGTCTTTACAATTTTTTTCCAATCTTGGCCTTGTAGCTTTGCCATCATTATTGCTCCTATTCCACATTTTTCACCATGAAGACCAACACCGGGAGCAAGTCTATCTAGAGCATGTGAAAACAAATGCTCTGCACCAGAACAAGGTCTGCTACTGCCTGCAATACATGATGCAACTCCTGCACTGATTAACGCTTCAACAATAACTCTCACATCAAGACCTTTTTTTGCATAAATATCTGAGTTTTCAATCAAGATTTCTGCACTCATTGAAGCCAATTTTGCAGAATACCTTCCAAAATACTCACCAGTTTTATCTCTACCAAGCTCCCAATCTCTAACCGCAATCATATTTGCAACTAAATCCCCACACCCACTTGACAGCAATTTTTTTGGTGCTTTTCTTATGATGTCTATATCAACAAATACGCCTAATGGTGCTGTGGCAACAAGAGAGTGTGGTTTGTCTCCACGAACTGATACGAAGGGACTTGCTATGCCATCATGTGAAGCCGCAGTTGGGAGACTCACAAACGACTTTTTCAGATTAAAGGCAATCATTTTAGCAATATCTACCGATCTGCCACCCCCAATTCCAATTATGAGATCACTATTGTCTTTCTTTACATTTTTTTGAATCTCTTTGATTAACTTAATTTCATTATTTTTTGCGTTATGCCACACATATCGAATTTTTGAAGAAGCAAGGGAATGTTCAATCTTTTTCTGAATAAATTTTTTTACGTAAATTCCAGAAAGTAGAGATACCTTTTTAGGATTATTAAGCGATCGAAGAAATTTTCCAAATTCATTGATATTTTTTTCTCCTATTACAATTAGCCTAGGTAGCTCCATTGTATGTGACTTTATAGGATTTTTCTTTTTTCCCACTACTTATCACTCTCACCAGCAACAAAAAGTTATTTAAAAGGGTGTTGTGTCTTTCTTATTATCTCTAACAGGTGTCCTTTTGTCAAATAACGTTGAAGAAAAAATACTACATGGAACTACCACAGTAGGTATCAAAGCTAGTGATGGAGTAGTGCTTTGTGCAGATATGAGGGCAAGTGCAGGCTACTTCATTGCAAACAATAACACAATGAAAATTCAACAAATTGATGATCATGTAGGTATGACCATGGCAGGGGGAGTAGCTGATGCACAAAACATTACCGATATACTCAGATATCATGCAAATCTACACAGAATTTCAAAAAACGAACCAATTCCAATCAAATCCTTAGTCAGACTTTCATCTCTTATTTTTCATCAAAACAGAGGCTACCCATTTATTGCTGATATATTAGTCGGTGGTTACGATAAGAACGGTCCAGCATTATACAATATTGACATGTTTGGTTCAGTTGAAGAAAAAACCTACGTTACAACAGGTAGTGGTTCTCCTGTTGCATATGGTCTTTTAGAAGAAGAATATCGTGATGATCTTAATGTACAAGATGCTAAACTATTAGCATTACGTGCTGTAAAGGCAGCTATTACCAGGAATATTGGAACAGGAGATGGAATCAATGTTTCAATAATTGACAAAGATGGATTCCGACTCCTAACTAAAGAGCAAAAGAAAGCCATCATTAACCTTTAGTGATTTAATGCAAAGAAAACAACAACAAAAAGAATTACCTCCAGGCCAAAATATAATGGCAACAATACTGCAAAGTATTCCTAAAGAAGCAAACGTTACAAAAATTAATTATGAAGGACCAAGAATTGCACTTTATACAACTTCTCCTAAATATCTGATGGAACACAATGAAATCATTTCAAACCTTGTTAATGTAATCAAAAAAAGAATTGTTATTAGAACCGATGAATCTATAAGAAAATTAGAAGAAGACGCAAGAAAAATTCTTACTCAATGTATTCCCAAAGAAGCAAATCTCCAAGGAACTTTCTTTGATACAGCAACTGGAGAAGTATCAATAGAGGTGAAAAGGCCTTGGCTATTACAAAAAAACTCCCCTGACTTTAGCCATGCAGAAGTAACTGAAAAAACTGGATGGAAGCTACGTGTTCGTAAAGCAACTACAAATCCATCAAGCACCATTCAAGCAATTAACTACACTCTGAAGGTATCATCTGCTGACCGAGGAAAACAACTCAAACAGGTCGGCGAAAAAATTTTTCGTCCAAGATTAACTCAAAAATCTGAAGTCTCTTTATTGACTCTAGGTGGATTTGGTCAAGTAGGACGTTCTTGTATGCTTTTAATAACTCCTGATAGCAAAATTTTGATTGATTGTGGAATTAATCCAGGTGCAAAAAACCCAACAGATTCTTTCCCAAGACTTGATTGGGCTAACATTACACTAGATGATCTTGATGCGGTAGTTATTGGTCACGCACATCTTGATCATACTGGATTTTTGCCAGTTTTATGCAAATATGGTTACAAAGGACCAATCTATTGTACAGAACCAACTCTTCCTATGATGAATCTAATTCAGCTTGATGCAATCAAGGTTGCTTCTGCACAAGGAAGAGCCCCCATGTATGCTGAAAGAGATGTAAAGCAAATAATGAAACAAACAATAACTATTCCATATTCGACTGTAACTGATATTTCTCCAGACATTAAACTAGTTTTTGCAAATGCAGGACATATTCTTGGTTCTGCACTTTGTCACTTTCATATTGGAAATGGCGATCATAATTTTGTCTATTCTGGCGATATCAAATTTGCAAAAAGTATCTTATTTGAGAGTGCAAGTTGGAATTTCCCAAGAGTTGAAACTTTACTAATCGAAAGTACCTATGGCGCTAAAGAAGATATTCAAGCTAGCAGACAAGAAGTTGAATCCTCATTTATCAAATCCGTAAACTCTGTCCTTAAAGATAATGGAAAAGTTCTCATACCAATTCCAGCTGTAGGTAGAGCACAAGAAATTATGATGGTAATAGATCAATACATGAAATCTGGTGAGATGGTAGAAGCCCCTGTTTTCTATGAAGGAATGATCGCTGAAGCATCAGCTATCCATGAAGCTCATCCAGAATACCTAGCTCGAGAATTAAAGCAAAGAATTTTAGAAACTGATGATAATCCGTTTGATTCTGAATACTTTACAAATGTAGAACATCCTGATGCAAGAGAAGAACCATTACGTGAAAATTCTCCTGCTATTATTATTGCAACATCAGGAATGCTTGAAGGTGGTCCTGTCCTAGAGTACTTCAGAAATATTGCTCCTGATAAAAAGAACAAAATTTTGTTTGTATCTTATCAAGTAAACGGAACACTTGGAAGAAGAGTTCTTGAAGGTGCAAAACAAGTTTCATTAATTGGTAGAGAAGGTAAAGTTGAAGTTGTAACAATTGAATGTGGTATTGAAAGACTAGATGGATTCAGTGGTCATAGTGATTATAATCAATTAATTTCATTTGTGCATAAACTAAGACCAAAACTTCGAAAAGTTCTAGTTAATCACGGGGAAAGAAGAAAGTCTGAAAATCTTTCAATGTCAATTCGTAGAATGTTTAGAATCCCATCACACTATCCCCAGATTCAAGAAGCGATAAAATTATACTAATAAAACTTTTGTAAAAGAGGGTTGTTTGTTATTATGTACAAACTTTAGATTTTATCCAGCAAATGTACTATATTATCATGGCAAAAGAATTTTGTCACGAGTGTAATGATAGGCTTCAAAAATGTTTCAAAATTAATGATGCTTTAGAATATGCCATGTTAAAAATGGAGCCAAAATGTCCCTCTTGTGGTAAATCATTAGTTGAATAAAACTGAAAAGTAATTTAGAATTGAATTATTTTAAATCGTATTCTGGTTTCCAAATCTTTATGCCAGGTGGTGTAACAATAATTCTTTCTTCACCTAATCGCGCAATATCTGCATTAGCATTTTTTGCAATTGTGTAGAGGTCTTCTACTACTTTGCGTAACTGGTCTACATCTTTGTGTGCCAAAGGAGTAACTCTCAAAATTAAAATCATATCTTTTTTTATGTCCTCCTTTATAGAATGAATATCACTAGGATCTCTTATCGTGATTGCTTTTAGAAAAGTTGGGCTTTCTTGTTTTTGCATCTAGCGACAGTTGCGATCTACTCCTTCAAAAAGTCTTGCATGTCAATCTCTGTTCAAACACTAATCATTGTGCCTAAATTCTGTATTTGATGTATGTTGCTTCCTCAGCATGCTTTGCAAGGACTTCAGCCTTTTTACCATTTTTTTCAGTGATCACAACACTTGCTTTAGGTTTTGGTGCATCTGAATATCTCATTGTAACTTGTGCTCCAAAATCTAAATAGTCATCACAATTTTTTCCACGTAGTATAGAAACTGGTCCCACATGATCACGAACCTCTAATAAAACATCATTAGAAAGTGCAAGAGACTTTATCATTTCATTTTCATTATAATTTCGTCCAACAACTAACTTTGTGTATTGATCTAATCTAAAGTGTCTGCCAATCTTTAACAGATCAATATCATTTATAGTTGGAGTTTCAATGTGTCCAAATAGATCCTTTGCTCTTAATGAAAAAGCTGGATCAGTTAGTAAACAACCACCACCTGCATTTGGAGGATCCTCTATTCCATACTCTTTTGCGAGTTGCAGCTGTACTATTCTTCTTCTACCACTTATCATTCCTAGATCTTCGCGTTTGATCAAACCATTTTTTTCTGCTTCTGTTTTTCCTAATAGTCCTGCAGATAACGGCCTAACAATTTTTCCTTCTAGATCGGATTCCTTTTCAATGGTTCGTAAAGCCGGACCATGTTGACTCATTGGTCGTTGTCCTAAAACTTCCCCAGAAATAATAAACTCTGCACCGATCTTTTCCATCTCTTTTTTTGCAGCTTTGAACATCATTGCACGGCAATCAATACAAGGATTCATACCTGAACCAAACCCATGTTTTGGATTCTTTAGCATCTCGATGTATTCATCACCAAGATAAACTGTTTTTAGATCAATACCAAGTGTATCTGCACGCTCTCTAATTTCAAATCCGCATCCTCTACCACAATCAAAATCACAAAATGGTGTCTTTATTGCAACAGCTGAGACCTCAAAGCCTTGTTTTTGCATCATCTTTACTGCTAGCTGGCTATCTAGTCCACCTGAGAGTAATGCAACAACCTTCTTTTTTTCTGTCACAGATGGCTTGTTTGATTTCCACTATACAAACTTTGCAGCAAACATAAATTTAGAAAAGTAACATTTTGTTTATTGAAGACTCGTAGAAAAAATCTTCTAAAAGCATCTCAAAAAATTGGATGTGATACTATAGTTGCCTTTGAGCCTGAAAATTTGTTTTACATGACTGGATTTTGGGGTGAGGCAATTGGTGTTCTTGAGAATGGGCAAACCACAATTATTTCACCAGAGCTAGAAGTTGGACGAGCAAAGTCCGAGAGTTCAGATTGTGCAGTAATTACAGCTGATCGCGGTCAGGCCTTGATCTCTGAGCTTGTCAAAAAAATAAAGAACAAAAAAGTATGTACGGACTGCCAGAACTATCAGATGATGGGATCTCTGAAAAAATCTGTTCCAAAGATAAAGTATTCTACTACTCCATTCTATGATGCAAGAATTATCAAAGATTCTCAGGAAATTGCCATTCTAAAGAAGGCATCAAAGATAATTGATGAAATGTTTGAGCTGTGTACTAGAAAAATCAAGAAGGGACAACGCGAGTCTGAGCTGCAGGCACTTTTGATGTCATATGCCATACAGCATGAATTGTTTGATACTGGCTACAAATCAACTCTTAATCCATTAATCATAGCAGGAGGCCCAAATGGTGCCTTACCTCATGCTCAAGTAACTAATAGAAAATTTGCAAATGGTGATCTTATTGTTGTGGATTTGACCTTACGTTACAAGGGATATGTAACTGACTCTACTAGAACCTTTGGGCTTGGTTCTGTGTCTTCTGAGGCAAAGTCGGTATATGAGATAGTTAAAGAGTCGCAGAAATTGGGGTTGAAGGCTGTAAAACCTGGCTCATCATGCAAGTCAGTAGATGATGCATGTAGGAACTATATCAAAAATCAAAAGTATGGCAAGTACTTTATCCACTCTACTGGCCATGGAATTGGTCTTGAGGTGCATGAGCTACCTAACATTAGTCCAAAAAGCACAACAAAGCTTGCAAAAAACATGACAATAACAGTAGAGCCAGGAATCTATCTTCCAAAAAAGTTTGGTGTAAGAATTGAGGACTCTTTGATCGTACAAGATAGACCCATTCTGTTACACAAGTTTACAAAAGATCTAATTGTAATTTGAAAAAGAATAATTGATAAGTTCTACGTGCGCCTTATATTCAAAATTTAGTTTACTAAATATATGACAGAACAAAAATTAGAAAATCCTTCTTTAGAAGCTAAATCAACCGTTGAGGAATCTGGAATCACTTGGAAAGATTTGCAGGGATTAGGCTGGCTTTTCAGCGATGACGAGATCTAAAATCATTTTATAGCACTACTCTTTTTGAGTGATATGGGAGAGGTTGCCACCACTGGAGAGATTTCCATGGGGGAAAATGATTGGGGCATGATCTCAAAGAATCCACCAATGTATGAATCTGGAGTGAATAATGCAGTAATAGAAGTTACAGATACTAAAAACAAGCTTCACAAAATCACATTCAAAAAAGGTGGAGTGCTAAATCTTGGACGAGAAGGCGACACGCTTTATCTTGCTTGGGATGATGCTGACACTGTTTAAATTTTAAACACTTTTTCAAATTGTAAAGTGATTTAGCAAACTTTAGCTAACTAGTTGCTTAGCCTTTACAAATATTGAATTCCATTGGGTCCAAGTTAGCCTACCAGTTTGAGTATTTTGTCTGCTAGGATGATAGGAACAAATGATGAATTTACTTTTATGCTTAAACACATGTCCATGAGAAAATTTCTGTCCCTTTATTCCTAAAATTCTGCAAATATTGGTAAATGCTATTCTTCCTAAACAAATAATTATTTCTAAATTTTTAAGAATTAAAAATTCATTTTTCAAATAATCTGAACAATTTTCTAATTCAATATTGAGCGGCTTATTTTCTGGTGGGGCACATCTAATCACTGCAGTAATGTATGCATTAATTAAACAAAAACCATCCGTTCTATGGGAACTTACTGGTTTAGTTGCAAATCCATTTTCATATAGAACCTTTGCTACCCAATCCCCTGATGAATCTCCAGTAAACATTCTACCAGTTCGGTTTCCTCCATGTGCTGCTGGTGCCAATCCTACAATCAAAATTTTAGCATTAGTATCTCCAAAACCCGGTAATGGTTTACCCCAATATTTTTGATCTTTAAATCGCTTTACCTTTTTTTGCGAAATTTCTTTAATGTAGGATGTTAATCGTGGGCATTTTTTACATTTGATTATACTTTTATTTAGAGTTGAAATAGAACGATACACCAATTTTTTCACTAAATCAAATGAACATAACTTGACTTTTAATTTACTATCATCGATCTAATCTCTCTGTTAGAGATTGCAAATTGATAATCTTATTTAATAATGAAATCCAGAAGGAGAGCTTTTACAAAGAAAACCAAAAAGCTTGTTTTGCTTTTACAAGGATTTCGATGCAAAGCTGCTGATGTATTGTAATAGTTCATGAATTTGACTATATTGATGTGAATAATGTCAACAATTTGTCAAATAGCTATCAAGCTTTGGGTCCTATTTGTGTAGGATTTAAGAATTTTCAAAAATAAAAAAAAAGGAAGTTATGAAGATTTCTTTTCTTGTAGTGTTTAATCTAATCTTCATCTACTGTTACTTGGAAGAATCCTAGATCTATGCAGTCTTGTTCAGTAAATGCTCCGATGATCATATCACCATCAGTACCATTTGCATGGTTGGCTAGATGTTTAGGTACAGCTTTACCATTACCGCTGATGCTGATAATTGTCCAAAAGTCATCTATGACTGCTCCAGTATCTGGATCAATTTCTTCTGCTTCGTAATGACAGACACTTACTTTGTTTGGTGCTGCCATTGCTGGACTAAGGACTCCAAGTCCTAAGGTTACTGCAAACAATGCGATTGCAGTTATTGTGAGTTTGCTATTCATTATAGAGTAATCAATTTATCTTGGACTAAACTAACACGCTGTTCAGTTTGCACTTTTTTTTTAAAAAACAATGAGAAAAATAGAGAATAGATGAGATTTAGTGATGTAGCGAAATTAGAAGAGAGTCATTCTCTATCAAGCATAGATTGATAGTTTGTAAGACATTCTAAACAGCAGTAAGGCGAAGCTTCTGTAGGTACTGTAAAGGTCCTAAGACAATTTTTGCATTGTTTGACTTGCACGCTCAAGTTTTGAAAAAAAGATTCATAACATTTCATCATCATATTAGCTGATAAATAATAAGGTCAGCTGAAAAGATGTTATTAATTGCTGTAAGGAACAATAA